>OHVK01000107.1_pt1 | contig 47776 bp, 73 predicted proteins | sample 1579411 | NCBI WGS metagenome assembly OHVK01 (sample SAMEA3882524, study PRJEB24775) | human gut metagenome | biome: human-associated habitat; feature: intestine environment; material: feces | place: Netherlands | collected 2009/2010 | reverse complement strand
CTCAGCTTGCAATGCCGCCATCTGCAAGCTGAGGGATCGTTGGAAGGTTGACGCCGAACTTCTGCCCGCCGAACTTAGGAACCCAGTCTGGGATGTCAACGGAAATTCCGTTAATCGCACCGATGGCTCCATTGACGAGAGCAATAACAGCGTTAATCGGTGCCTTCGCAATGCCGGCCAATGCGCCAAAAACGTTCGAGAAGATACCCTTCACGTTGTCCCACGCCGCCGACCACTGACCGGTGAAGACGTTCTTTACCAAACCAATGATGTTGTCAAAAATGCCTGCAACGTTCGCAAAGACATCAACAATGCCGCCAAGAAAAACTTTCGCGGCATTCACCATAATCGAGAAGGAGGTAGAGAAAACACTCCCCAAAAACTGAAGACCGCTCCAGGCAGACTGAAACACACTCGAAATTCCATCAAATGCGTACTTCAGACCGGTCCAAAGCAACTGTCCTAGCGCGGCGATGTTTGGAAATTTTTCAGCAAAGATGGCCCATAGTTCGACCGCCTTTGCTTTGATCGCATCCCAGTTTTTGTAGATGGCGACTCCTGCGGCCACCAAAGCTGTCGCAGCAAGGATCGCCAGTCCGACAGGATTTAGGAACAAGCCCTTCATCGCTGTACCAAACGCCCTGACACCAATTGTCAAAGCCTTCATCGGACCACCAGCCATCATGATTGCGGTTTTCATTAAGATGGCGGCCTTATGCACCTGCAAGAAGCCCTTATACAGGGAAAGAACAGGACTCGCTATAAAAGCCAAACCCAACCTCAAAACGTGAAATCCTGCAGCGGCCCCGACAACAGCCCCTGCAACCTTCATCGCACTCAAAATGAGCTCTTGGTTCTGGTTAACCCACGTGATAACTGCCTTGCTGTTTGCAACAAAGCTTTCTGCAGACTTTCTAACAGCTGGCAAAAGCGCCGTCCCGATACCACCCGCCACCAGTTTGATGGCGTTCTGCATAATCTCAAGCGAGTTGGACGTCGTATCTGCTCTGGCCTGAAACTCCTTAAGCATCGACCCCGCATAGTTCGCAGGATCAGAAATGAGCTTAAAGTTGTCTCCTACAAAGTGCTGCTTATCAACAAGCGTCGCAACTGCCGCTTTAATACCCGCATCATTTCCAAACAGCGCACCGATCATCGGAGACTGTTCCGCCTTCGGCAATTTCCCGAGTCGCGCCAAAACATCCTGAATGGCCTTTTGTGCGCTCTCCGGACTCTTCGTCATGGCCTTTGCCAGTTTTTCAGCATCGATATTGAGTTTGCTGAATGCTTCTCGTTGCCCCTTCGTAGCCCCAGAGCCAGATGTCAGCGTGTTGATGAAAGACTGCATCGAAGTTGCTGCCGTCTCAGAAGACACCGAAGCCGAACGAAAGGCACCGGCAAGTGCAGCAATCTGCTTCCCTGACATTTTGGTAAGCCCGGCCAAGGCACCACCGGATCGTTGAAGCACCTCAACAACATCTTTTGACTTAGCCGACGTGGTATTGCCGATCTGATTGACGATGTCGAAAACCTCCTGGCTTTGATCAATCGTCATCCCCATCTTGCTCTGAATGTCGGCAAACGAAGAACCTACCTCATCGCCAGTCATATCGAAGGCAATTGCCATCTGGTTCTGAATTTCGATGAGCTTCAGAGCCTCTTCGCCCGTTTTTGCGATCCCGGACTGAAAGGCATTCGAGGCCATCGCCGTCATGTCTCCGGTGCTCTTCGCGTACTTCAAAGACAGATCCTGAATCCCTGCAAAAACCTCCTTGTATTCATCGGAGAATTTGCGAAGCTCGGCCTGTTGGTCTTCAAAGTTCATTGCTTGCTTGACCGGCGCGCCTGCCGTAGCCGCAACCGTAGCACCAATTCCCATGAGAGCACCGGTACTCGACGCCCGTGCAGAGCTGACCTTATCCTGCAGCCCCTGCACTTTGGCAAGTTTCTCTTGAGCTTGTCGAGCGCGATCTGCAGCCTTGGCAAGGTTGTTTTGCCGCTCAATGAGCGTTTGCATCTTCGTGCCGGTCGTCCCCATCTGAGAGTCCATTTCTCGAAGAGACGAACGGTTTCGGTCTAGCGTAGCCCGTGCCCTTTCCAAGGCGTTTTTTGCTTCGTTTGTTTGCACCGCGAAGCTCTTACTCTCACGAGAGGCTACTTTGAGCTCTGCCTCAAGCGCCTTCGCCTTCTCCGAAGCACGCGCAAATTTCTCAGCAAGTTCGCGCGTTGGCACGCCACACTTGGAAATTTGGTTTGCATAAACAGTCACGCTACGCTTTGCCGACGCATATTGCCGTGAAAGGGTCTCGGTTCTGGCATTCAGTCGATCAGACTGAGCCTGCATCCCCTTAAATTTTTTGGTCGCATCGATTACGCTTCTGGCATTGGTACTGACCTGCTCGCGTAGTTTGATGAGACCTTCCATACTGGCAGCCCCTGCATTGAGCGCTTTCAACGATTGTTTGAAGACACCGACCGTTTTTTCTGCGTTCTTGAAACTGCCCGTGAACTGGCTCGATAGCTTGCCGGCGATTCGGAATGCAATGTCATAGACCTTTGACATTCGTTACCCTCCTAATCAAGTAGGGGTGGACGAATCCACCCCTTACTTCTTTTTGCTGGCACGCTCTTCAGCCTCCAGCCTTTTAACAATCGCACGATTCCACGAGCTGAGTTCTGACAATGGCTCATGCATCCAGTCCAGTGCACTACCACGCATGACTCTTGCGATTGCCACCGACGCGTCTTTTATCTGATCGTCCGGGTCTGAATCTTCAAACCCTAACCCATCAAAAAATTCGAGACTTCCTGAGCAATTGCGCAGTAGTCTTTGGCCGGCAGATTTTCCATGAACTCCACAGGAAGCTTGGCGCTCTTAGCTGCGAGGTAAATGCAGAAGTCAGAATCCGAAGCCATCAGCGGCGAATAATTACCGGATTTCGCCCAAACGCGCTTCGCTGCAGACACGTCCTTCCCAGTCAGTTCATCAATATTGAGCTCGACTTCGGTGTACTTCGTACCTTCAAACTCGTACTCTTTCGTTAGGATGTACTTCATGTGATTTCTCCTTTAATTGGTGTTTGCCGGTCTGGCAATCTCAAGCAGACCGGCGTTTTTCGTTACGACAACCCCAGATCCTTGCGAACGCTTGCGAGCTTGTCTTCGCCGTTGAATCGGGCGATGTAGTTGTATTTGTCGATCTCGACGAGCGTCTTGCCGCCAACATCGACCTTGATGTACAGCACCTCAAATTCGGATTCGCTATCCGTCGAGGCCCCAACTTCGAACGATCCAAGGCTGATCGACTTCGGCACTGCACGAAGAGAAACGCGCACGGGAACCGTCGAGTACTCTCCAAGTGCGGCGTCGTAAACCTGCTGAGACCCGCGAAGATCAAGCGCATGCGCCTTCTGCTCCGCAAGTCGCGTCAGATCTGCAGAAATCGTTCGCCAGGTGAAGGTCGTTGTCATCGAGCCGTAATGACCCAAGATCGGGCTCTCCACCTCACCGGCAATGCCAGCGCCGCTGACCGTGTCGCTCATCGCTTCGAGAGACGGCAATTCAACGTTGGCAACCCCCAGAAGGTCATTGCCTTCTGCATACACCCTGAAATTGATCAATCTTTCAGGGACTTTGTTGTTTCCTGCCATTCTTCATTCCTCCTTTACTCGAACAAGGTCGAGAGATAGTTCACGTCGTACTCAAGCATGAAGTCGATCTCTCTATTCGGAGACGGCGGCGTAAGGTACACGTGGAAACGTGCGATGCCGTCCATCAAATCGGTGTTCGGGTTTTCGCTTTCAAGGAACTCCACGCGACCGCCGAGGATGTACTGGCGAGCAGCGAGGCCATTCAACCAGACGTTTGCGCTGTCAACAATCGTGTCGACCTGACGACGATTCAGAGGGGCGTCCACGCGCTGCCAGAAGGTCTGCACAAGCGTGTTCCCGACCCAGTTGAACATGCGTCGCACAGGGATGAAGGAATCCTTCACATCCGTATTGCCCGGGTAGCAAGCCATGCGGTTACCCCAACACACCCAACCTCCGATGAAGTTGAGCGCCGTCACGACGCCCTGGCTGTTCAGATAAGCACCGGTCTCAGGACCGAGCCAGACTTCCTTGCCGTTCGCTAGGACCGTGGAAGTCATCTGGAAGTTATTGTTCGACGGGCTGACATACGGTGTGCCGTCGTTGTCTCCGTCCACCTTGCCGATAAGCCCCATGAGCTGCGTGCTCATGTGATACGCCGTACCTGAAAGAGCAAGCATCGGCCAACACGTCACCTGCGCCTCATCGACGACGTTATTGTTGTTCTTCCATTCCGCGACCTTGGAATAGACATCAACCGTGTCGGTCGGCACGTCGATAAGGGCAATCGCACGGAAGTGTTCGTTGATGTTGACAGCCTTGGCCGCCATCACAGCCGCCACCTCAGGATCACCAGAGAACTTCGGAGCAACGATCTGTCCCGGCACGAGACGGAAGCGCGGGAAGCACTCGCCGACAAGCTCAAGGCCGCTCTTGACACCATCAACGGAAACGCCGCCAATGATTTCATCCTTCGTGACAGCAGACGGATCGAGCTTTTCAGCTGCAAACGTCAGCGACGCGCCAACCGGCACCTTGAAGTTGTCCTCGTCCTTCTTCGACGTAATGACCAGATGGCCTTCATCGTTGAAGGTTGCAACGAAGTCCGTGCCTTCCTGATAGGTCGTAACGTCCTGAGAGATTTTCAAGGTAGACAGGATGATGCCGGCCTCAGCAATCGTTGCAGAACCGGTCTTGGAATCAAGCGTCACGGTCGTTGCCGTCGCCGTCTTCTTGTGCTTCGCAGGATCGAGCACGTTGACAATGATGATCGGTGCGACGCCAAAAAGAGCGAACTGTGAATAGATCGCTTCGCTCAGCGTGAAGTCGTACTTTTTCAGACCGCTTGCGCTGTCCTCTACCGGCGGCACGTAGCCAAAGGCAGCGACCGCCTCATCGTACGAATAACAAAGCGTCGGGCGGTTGACGTTGGTCGGATCGGTCATGTTGACCGGAGCCGTCCCGACGATGAAAGGAATGGCCGCCTCCACCTGCGCCGGCGGCAGGATAGAAGTCGGCACTTCGGAGATTTTTACCCCGTGGTTGTATGCCATTTGATGACCTCCTTAGAGTTCATTTTTGAGTTGACGCACATAGGCGTTCAGGATGTCGCCCTTCACACCGATGCGCTTTCGCGCTGTCGCCAGTTCAGACACTGGGACAAAGAGACCACGAAGGGCCTCACTCTTTTCGCGCATCGACGCAATGTGCGGCGGAAACGCTCCGTCGCGGAAAACCGCGTTGCGCATCAGGGCACCGCCACCAATCGTTGGACCGACGTAAACGACGGCCTTGGCCTCTTTGGTCGATACCTTTTTAGTTGCGGGTTTCTTTGTTGTCATAAGAAATCCTCCTCTTGATCTATGGGCTGCGGCGTGCGGATGCTCCAGGCCGTCTGCATGTCAAGTTGCCAGTACGGGTAGGGCTGCTCCGCATAGGTGCTCCACTTGATCGGGTGTTGCAGCCGGTACCGATGGGCAAGGGTCATTCCAGGCAAGGAGCACAGCGCCGTTCGGATACGTGACATGACGTTCAGGCAGTGCTCGTGACCGTCGAACTCTTCGGAGTAGGTCCCGACAATGATCGAGACCTTCACCTCGGTTGAATCCAAATCGGTCGCCCCTTCCTCAGCACGAACCAGGACAAAAGGAAAGTCGTCGTCCTGCCCGGATCGTTTTGGGGGTAGATACCCATTTACGACTTTCGGAGCGCGCAGCACTCCCTCTTCGGAACCGCGTTCCGGCTTCGTTGGCAACGCAAAGTCCTTCACAGCCTCTGCAACCAATTCGCGAATTGCACGCGTCAGTTCGTTTTCGACCATACGGCCACCTCCTACAACTTCAAAATACGGTTGACCTCGTGGTCAAGACGATTCACAAAGACTTCCTGCACACGCTCTTGGACGCGTTCTCGTACGCCGTCATTACCAGCCATCTGAGGCACCGAGGGACCGGACACCTTCTTGACCTTGTCGACCTTGTACTTCTTTCCTGCGTGATAGCCCTTTGAGGCCTTGATCTTTCCGCCAGACCTGATGTAGATGGCGTGCTTATCTGTGCCCCATCCGCCATCCCAAATGAAGCCCGTCTTGTACTTGCCGCCCCCGCCCTTTTTGACGGTCACTCGAATCCGTTTCCGTTCCGCACCAGTCGTGTCTTTTCCCTCGGGCGAATGGCTAAAGTGTCTAGCAGACAACGGTTTGCCGCTCGACACAATGGTTCCTTCAAGATTGCTTGCTGAGGCTTTACGAATGGAAATCGTCTCGTTCACAGTTGCGGCATTGACCGTGTAAGTCTCGCGAATACCTTTAGAAAGCGCTGTTTTCCCGGAGCCAAGAGCTCGATTGATAGCTCGCATCGTGACCTTCTCGACCCCGCCTTTGACACCATGCAACATGGCCTCAACATTTTTCAGTGCATCATCATCCGCTTTCAGCCTGACTAGGACGCTCATTGATCGTTCGCCTCCGTCACAATGACGAGCACGCCGCCTTCATTGCTGACGGACTTGACAAGATGAAGCGAGCCGTCAACATTGAGAGGCGCCCCCTCTACTGGTGTTTCGATCAATCCAACTTCGACATAAATCGTCAGTTGGTTGACAAAAACGCCAAGATATGAATCGTTGTCGTGTGCCTGAGTGATGATCTTGTCAAGGATGCAGGGCACGACCTCATGGCCGATTTCATGCTCCTCGGCAAACTCGTCCAAATTGATGAAGACGTTCTGCACGTCAGCAGCAACGAAATCCTTGAAGGCACTCATCCCGCCACCTTCTTCGTCGTGCGACGCTTGACAGGTTGCTTGACTTCCACTTCTGGCTCATCTTCTGCTTCGGGAATCGGAGCAAAAGCGGCCTCCGGCGTCGGCAACGGAGCTTCTTCGACAGGGTCGTCCTCGACCTCATTCACACCAACAAGCGCCAGATTTTCCTTGAGCAGCTGAAGGCCGACCGCCTTGTCAACCTCGATCTCCTCACCTGCCGCGTAGCGTTTGCCGGAAATGAGGAGGTTTTCTAAAAGAACAACTTTCATTTCTGTCCCTCCTACGAAAAAGGGCAGGTCGCATTGCCTGCCCTGATTCTGTTTTTGTTGCTCTTAGAGAGCTTCGATGACGTGGAAGCCGTGAATCTGCTGGATGATCGGCAGCGGACGGCTCTTGATCTGCACGATGCGACCGGACGGATTCGCACGCTGAACCCAAGAGTCCGGAACGCGAGCGCCTTCGTAGAACTTGATCGCTTCGTCACCAGTCAGCGCGACAAGGCCGTAGGCGAGCATCGTCTTGGCATTCGGACTTGCGAGCATGCAGAGGTTTTCGGGAACCATCGGCTGCTCCTTGCCTGCATCGTCCAGGTACCACTCGTCGTAAGAGTAGATGTCAAGACCGGAGTCTTTGAGATAGCCCCAGTACGTCACGCCATTTGGCAGGTGCTGCGGGTCAATCGCGCCCATGTCGACGCGACGCATATCGAGCTCCTTGGCAGTCATGAGCTTGTCCAGAATCGTATCGACCACCTTCGAGCCGCAAATAAGCTCGTGCGGAGTAAAGCCGCCGGACTGGATCATCGTGCGACGAAGCGTGCGGAGGTCGCTCATGATCTGAGCGGCTTCAGCAGTGTTCCACTTCGTTTGCAGAGTGGTCTTCGGCTGATCCTTCGTGTCAAGGTGAGCCCAGTAGTTGAGCACCTCATCATAGCCTTCGCCCTTCACCGTCACCTTGCCAGTGAAAAGAGCCTCAGCACACATGACCTCTTCACGACGCGTGATGATGTCGTCGAGGTCGGACAGGTCCTTGCCAAGGATTTCTGCAGCGCGCTGCGTCGGGCTCTTGGCGGAGTAGATCGTTTCACCAGGCAGACGCTTCAGCATGTCTTCTGCAGTCGTCACGCGCATCGGAGAAACTTCCGGCGCTTCGTAACTTTCCGTGCGGAAGCCTTCACGCGTCAGCACGACACCGCCAACCTTCGGGTTGACGAAGGGCGCAATCTTGCGACCGCCACGACCGATGATGTCGAAATCGATCTTCTGGGTGTGGAAGGTCGGACGATTCGTGAAGTAACGATCGCGCAACCAGGTGTTATTGCTCTTCTGGCCTTCTTCGACCATCGCGAGCATAGTGCGAGTAGTAAACATATCCATGTTGTTTTCCTCCTAAATTCAGATGCTCGGCTTGAAGAAGATGCTGACCTGACGAGCAGATGGCTTGAAGTCCGCAACGGCGGCGCTGTTCTCAGCGTTAAAAGAAAGAGCATCTTCATTGAATTCGCCGGTGAGATATACAGCGGCGACCTTGTCGCCGGAAGCCGTATCCACGTCCTCGGCAAGGACTGCATACACTGCAGAAATCGTCGTCTTTCCAGAGTCGACTTTGCAGAGCGTCCCGTCCTTATCAAGCAGAGCGCCACGCTTGAGCACGCCCTGGCTGGTCTTAACCGTCATGCTGTCAGCAACAACCGGCATGATCTGCGACGCGGCAAACAGGTTGTCAACCGTCGTCGTGAAAGTTTCTTGCATTGCCATTTCTTCTTCCTCCTTTACTTGCGAGCGAAGGCTCGCGCACCGGCTTCAATGGCCGCCTTCATTTCGGCGTCCTGCTTTGCCTTCGCTTCGGCCTTCGGATCAAGCCCCTCGTTACCTTCGGCTTCGATGCCTTCAAGCGCCTGCGCGTCGTTCTTGCGATCCTTGAGCATCTGTGCACCGCGAGCCTTGTCGGCCTTCAGGATCTGAACAGCAAGCGCCTCGGCGGTCGTCTTGCCGTCGAACTTTGCAGCATTTACAAGGTTTTCATGACCGACAACAGCGATGTCTTCGATTGCCTGAATGCGAGCGCGTTCCTGCGCAGCACCTTCGGCAATTGCTTCGTTGCGGATCGCCTGAACAAGCTCAGGATGTTCCGCTTTCAACGTTTCCAGATTCATCTTGTGAACCTCCTTTTGAACTGCGGATGCTTTGGGCTGTTCCGCGTGAATGAAGCCCTTCGGCGCATTCGCAAAGAAACGCGAATCTGCCTTCAGGCCGTTTAACATGACGAAGCCACCAGAAGCCGTGTTCTTGACTTCCGTCGTTTCATCAATCTCGTCAGCCAGACCAAACTCCACAGCCTCTTCAGCAGTGAAGAACGTCTCGGCGTTGACCTTTTCCTTGATCTCATCAACCGTGCGCCCGGTCTTTTCGACATAGATGTTGATGAGGTTTTCCTCAAGCTTCTCCATGTCGTCGGCCGCCTTTCTCATGTCGTCCGTCGTACCGATGGCAACAGAGCTGACCTTGTGGATCATCATCATTGAGCCCCTCGGCATGATGACTTTCGCGCCAGGCACGCTCGTGATGATCGTCGCGGCACTCATAGCAGCGCCGTCAATTCGGAAGGTGATCTGTCCCTTATGCGCCTTGAGAAGCGAATAAATGGACAAGCCCGTATAAACGGCACCACCGAACGAATTGATCGAAATATCTAGAGGGCTATCGGACGGGATTTTTCGGAAGTCCGCGAGAAATTCAGACTCGTTGAAGCCCTTCCCCCACGGATCGTCCTTCGACCCGCCGACATAGCCGAAGAGGTCAAGACTTGCCTTGCCGCCATTGGCCTTCACATTCCAGAACTTATTCATCTTTTTCCTCTTCCTCCTTATCCGGTTCCGGCCCCGGTTGCACTGGTGAAGTAACACTCAGCCCGTCGGCCCGACGCATTGCCTCCTCGCGCTTGCGTACCGCGTGGATTTGGTCGTACTTCATACCGGTGAGCTCCGCAGCCTCACGTTCGCGAGTACTGAAGCCTTCATCGACACGAATCTTCGCGGCCTCCGCTTCCTTCTTCGGATCGAGCTGTCCCTGCGCATCGCCGAACCATTCAGCCCCGCACCAGGCAGCACGAATGGCCGGATCGTCGAAGAAGCCGGGTGCTTGCACACGGCCCTTCAGAACAGCTTCTGTGAGCCACTCCTCATAAATCGGTTGACAGAAGTTCCCGACGAGCCATTCGCGTCGCATGCGGAACATCTTCCAGGCCTCGAGAAGCGAAGCACGGGAAGCCGAATAGGACGCAGTGAAGTTCTTCACGAGCAACTCGTAAGGAATCTCAAGCGCCGAACCGATCTGGCGACAGATAGCAATCACGAAAGGATCAAAGTTGGGGTTCGGTCGACTCGGGTCCGCAATCTGAACCTCTTCCCCCTCATCAAGTGCGACGATCGACCCGTTCCCCATCTCATAGGCGTTAGGATCTTTGTCGACTTGCATCGCCGGATTGAAAGCCTGCCCGAGTGGAGAATCGGAAGTGTTGCTCTTGACGAAGACCGTGAACATGCCGGACACGACCGCCGCCATCAGCTCTGCCTCTGAATATCGGGAAAGTTGCTTCAAGGCCTCGATGACAGGAGCAAGCATCGGCACGCCTCGGCGTTGTGCCGGACGTTCAACGTCCGCCATGATGTGCAGGACGTTTCGTCGCCCGGTCGTTGTTCCGAAGGCCAGCACGCGCTTCCATTCCTGCTGCAGGTCCTGGCCCATTCGAGGGATCGCACCCGGATGGTGCTTTGCTACCCAGTAAGCAACGGTCTCGCCGTATGTCCCGACCTCAATGCCGCCAAGAATGTTTGCAGTCGTAGAAGCATTGAGCGGGTTACACACGCGGTCGGCTTCGATGAGGCCAATGCGCAGGTCGTAGGCACAGCCCTTGCGCGGAATGACCGGCATCGTCACAAAGACGTCGCCACTCATCAACGCAGAGAGGAGCACCAACGATTGAAGCTGAAAGAACGTCTGCCGGCGCTCGGCGTCGCAGTTGACGCTTTCGGACCATAGGCGCCACTCGCGCTCGGTGTTCTCTTCCCATTCCTTCGCCTGCTCTTCGGTAAGGCCAAGGAACTTCGCGTCCACCTGAGCGTTCAGCGCAAGCCCAGAACCAACGACGTTCGTTCGAACGGTCTTGAGTGCACCTGTCGCAAGAGGCGACCCCATGTAAAGGTCGCGCGATCGATTGCGAAGCGTCTCCAAATTATCAACAATGTCTGCGTCCGCATCGCTTCCGCCAGATAGCCATCCAAGCAAGGACTTCTTTGCGTATGAACCACCGTGCCTCGAATAGCCGGAGTTCAAAATCTCAAGCTTTCGGCGGGCTTCATAGCGCTTCAATGCGCGCTCAGGACTGATTGTATTGATCGCTTTGTCAAGCAGATTCATTTGCAAGCCTCCTTACAGGTCGCGAGGGACAGCACGCATCACACGCGCCCCCTTGCGTCCGTTTTCAAGCTTGTCGATCTCGTTGCGCCAGTACTTGATTCTGGCAGCAATGTCAGAAAGCGACGCACGATTCAGCTGTCTGGTGCCGATTCGATACGACTGGCCAGAGGCAACCGCGCGTTCTGCATCGAGCCACATCTTCAGATTCGCGCGGGCCTCGTCTACTGTTATCCAAGGCATCTCGTTGCCTCCTTTGTTTGTGATTACTTGCAGTTGTTGAACGTCACGCCGTCTTCACGAACCGCATCCTCTCCAGTCAAGTCCTGCCAACGCTTGATGATGACGTCGCAGTAACGAGGATCGAGCTCCATCGCCCGAGCCTTACGACCGGTGTTCTCGCAAGCAATGACGGTCGTGCCAGAGCCGGCAAAGCTGTCGAGAACGACGTCGCCCTTCTTTGTGGAATTGCCGATCTGATACTCAAACAAATCAACCGGCTTCATCGTCGGGTGATCCCCGTTCCTCAACGGCTTATCGAAGTCGAGAACCGTCGTTTGTTTACGGTCCGAGTACCAGGCATGCCCCGCGCCTTCCTTCCAGCCGTACAAGCACGGCTCATGCTTCCACTGGTAGTCAGAACGACCAAGAACAAGAGAGTTTTTGTTCCACACAAGGCACTGGCGCACCTTCCACGCGTTGTCTCGGCACGCGCCTCGGAAGTTGTAGCCTTCAGCGTCCGCGTGCCAGATGTAGAAAGACGCTCCTGGCTTCATGGCAAAATCAGCAGTAGAGAAGGCATCAATCAAGAACTTTCGGAAGTTCTCGTCCGACATGTTGTCGTTCTGAATCGTCAGCTTGTCTTTCGTCGCGCCTTCGTAGGCCACGTTGTAAGGCGGGTCGGTCAAATACAGATCGACGCTGCCTTCTTCGCACAAGCGAACAAGATCATCGATGCGTGTTGAATCTCCGCACAACAGCTGATGGTCCCCAAGGAGCCAAAGTTCGCCAGGCTTGACAACCGGGTCTTCTGACGGTTCCGCGATTTCCTCAGCGTCTTTCCCGTGCTCCTCGTCGTCATCAATCGAGCCGGTCCCATCAAGCAGAAGGTCGAGCTCTTCGTCAGAGAAGCCCATGACATCGAGGTTGAAGTCAAGTTCCTGAAGTTCACCGAGCTCGATGCGGAGAAGCTCCTCATCCCATCCGGCGTTGAGTGCCAGCTGATTGTCGGCAATGCGCAGCGCTTTCTTCTGCGCGTCAGTGAGCCCATTCAAACGGATCGCCGGCACTTCCTTCATGCCGAGCAGCTTTGCACCAGCGGTCCTGCCATGCCCCGCGATGAGCTCGTTGTATTCGTCAATCAGAACCGGATTTGTAAAACCAAATTCCTTAATCGACTCTGCGACTTGCTTCACTTGCTCGTCGCTATGCGTTCGGGCGTTTCGCTCGTACGCTTTCAGATCGTCAACATTTACGTATTCGATCTGCGTCTTTTGTTGTGCCACGAAGCATCAACTCCTTTACAAGGTAATCCCCTTTGACAGGGTCCCACGCGGTCTGCGCGGTGCGGTTTGCTGTTTGAGCGCTCCTCCGTTCGCATAAAACTCAGCCAGATATTCAAAATTGGGCGTGAGAAGCTCGACAGCCGCCGTCGCATAGACAGCACAGTCAAGCGCCTCATTTCGCTCTCGAATCTTTTTCCAAGCCATCTTTCTCGTGCCCTTGTCACGATCAAAGACGCTCTCAAAAACTTCTGAGGTCAGTTGCTTGAAAAAGCTCTCTGTAAAGCCCCGGTCCTCTTGGGAAGCAAAGTGAGCGTAATTTGGACCTGGTTCATCATTGTCAAGTCGGTCCATCACTTGTGACTTCCCACCATCAACGCCAAGCGTGAAGAGCATCGCCTTCATTGCGTTACTCTTCGTCGGAGGGTTAATGAATGGGACACCGATGCCGCCGCGTCCTTTGATTGCAAAAACGCGCATTCGCTCGCGGGCCTTCGTGTACTGATAGACCCGATTCGTAAACGTACCGTCACCAGAGTCAACGAAAGCACAAGCTACGGCGATGCGTACACCGTTCTGCATAACGTGCTGCCGCTGAAGGACGGCATCGAGCTGTTGCCACGTTGCCGGATCGTCAGGGCGGCCATAAAGCACCCGGTGCTCAATACCCCAACACTCTCGACCGATGCCCCACCCATAGATGGAACATTCCAATCGATCGTGCTGAACGTCGATACCCGCAGTTAGGAGAAGGACGCCTTCTGGCAACGAACCATCGGCCGGGTACTCTTCACGCCGCGCGTAGAGCGTCGCCCATTTGTCTTCAGCGAGGTTGTATTCCTCCCAGACCTCGCCGAGCTTCAGGTTCTTGAATTCCATCAGACCGCGTTTGTCTCGCTCTTTGTTGACCGAAACAAACTCTTCAACCAAGTCGTGCAAATTAACCCACGGCGAATAAAGGGCATTGATGTGGTAACCCTTGATGCGACTCCTCGGATTGGTAGCTTTCCATTTTCCAGTTGCCAGAATGTTCAAGTCAGGCTTGAAAGGGCCACGTTCTTTGGCACCGCATTCCGGGCAATACATCGCAGCCGTCATGGGCAGCGCATTTCCGTCCTCATCCTTGGCCCACTTTACGTAGTCCCACTTGAGCGTATGCTCCTCGCCGCAGTGCGGACACGTCACATAGAACTCGCGTTTATCGCTCTTTTGGTACCAGTCGTCGATCTTGGACGCCCCCTTGATGGTCGGCGTGCTCACAATGATGATCTTCCTGTTCCCGAAGTTCTGAGTACGTTGGATAGCAAGTTTCAGAGGATCGCCTTCCTTCGTTTCACCGTAGCGGTCTACTTCGTCACAGAGAAGAACGCGAATCGGACGCGACGCAAGACCGGCAGGAGAGTTCGCTCCGACCAGAGCGAGATAGCCGCCCTGATAGTGTTTCATGCGAATCGTCGTACTCGACTTCTTGGCCGAGCCTCGCCCGTCCTTTCCTTCCTCGAGTTTCCCTTGAAGCCCGACAGAGACCTGAAACATTGGCTCGATGCGCTCCTTTGAGAAGGCTTCTGCCATTTCCACAGTCGGCTGCAGCATCAGCTGAGGCGCGGGTTCCTGATCGGCGAAGTAGCCAAGAATGCAAAGCAGCGCTTCAGATTTTCCAACCTGGGAGCTCGCGCAAAAGACAACGGTCTCCGTGAGTTTGTCGGTTGCCGAGTCAATCACTTCTCGAAGATACGGCGTTCGATCCGTGCGCCATTCACCAGGCTCCGGACTCGTACCGGCAGGAATCGAGCGATACCTGTCCGCCCATTGACTACCGGTCAAGCGAGAACGAGGCTTGCACGTTTGCTTAAAAATGTCTGCCCACAGTCCCATGCTAGAACTCCGATTTTTTGAATTCCTTCAAGGCGTCATCTATTGCGCCTTCAAGGATTTCCTCGATTTCGCGTGAAGTTCGGCCTTCACACAATCCGGCCACTCGAACCGGGATTGACATCAACCGAGCTCGTAACGCGGAAGCGGTTGCCTGAGCATCCTGACGGACCTTTGCGCTTTCAACGAGGTCGCCCTGCTTCAGCTTGAATTCGATTTCCTTTAACTTGGCCTGGTACGTCTTTTCCATCGCCCGAGCCTTGTTGAAGGCTTCGGTGACGTTTTGAGCTTTGGCCATTTTTGGAGACATCGGGGCGTTGTCATCGTCTGGCAACTCCTCCGGTTGACGCTCTGTACCGCGTGTCAACTTGTCGTAAGCAGCAAAGGCTTCGTTTACAGGCAGCGTCCCGTCTTCATTGCGCGGAAGCTTTCCTTCTTTGAGGAGCTTGTAAACCCATGTATGCGATTTTCCGATCTGGCGAGCAAACTCACGAACGCCAACGCTGGCGGAGTTTTCAGCCATATCCCCGTCCCTCCTTGCACGTTCGTTTTTCTAAAACCATCGTCTCGTTTTTTCGTCAGATGTTCAACACCTACAGGACGCAACAAGCGTAAACTACAGTCGCTGGTTGCCACTTTTTTTAAAGTTGTAGCTAGCCGGGTTTCGGGACTCGCGAGAGCCGCACGGGGTCAAAATCCCCAGCAGGACCCAGATCCCTCTGCCGCAGCCATTTCCATAAGCAACGCACGAGATGACATTTCATCTTCAATGCTGTTGCTGTTGAGCCTGCACCGGCTCCTGGCCCTTGTCATCAGTCACAGCATCGTAGACAGCGTTGCCTGCCATCGATCCTGCGAACGATCCGGCAACAGTAGACCAGAAGCCACCGCTGGAAGATGACGGCACCTGATTCACCGTCTGGTTGATGACGGTCGTGTTCTTCTTCACGACGGTCGTGCGCTTCGGTGCATAGCTCTTCGTCGGAGCAGGACGGGAGAACGAACGCCCACCGCTGAACCCACGACCACCTCGTGCTTCCGCAGCTGTAGAAACGAAAAAGGCAACCGCAATGGCCGCCACAATAGCTTTCTTCATGCTGTACCTCAGAAGATCAAGCAGAAGCCCTTGATTACCGACACAAGGGCCACCAACGAAAAGACACCAAAAACAAGAAAAGCGACGATTGAGTCCACCTTCTCTTTATTTTCTGCTCTATCTTTCTCTGGCATCTTTTTCAAAACACGACCCAAAGCCCAGTAGATAGGTGCAACGGCAAGAAGCGCTGACACGAACCCAAACACCGGAGCTCCAGCAATCATGCCGACGCCCATCCAAAATTCAGTCATAAAGACCTCTCCAAAATAGAAAAGCCCCCGAGGTTTCCCCCGAGGGCGTCACGCTCTCCCTGGTGTATCGTTGAGACTCTGACACCATCAACGTAACCAAGGAGCTTTTATGTCAGATGCCATTCCTAAGCCACATATCCATAACGTCATCATGAACAGCGCTAAAACATTCACGCTCCACGTGATGGCTTACAGGCAGCTCACCAAGAACGAACTGAAATACTGTTTAGCGCAGTATCTCCAAGCCAAAGGGCTGAAGCAACTTCCGGCTTCGGGCGAAGATGAAGTCACGTCAAACATTGGATTCGATGGCGAGCAATTTCGGCCATTTGACCAAGCAGGTCTTTAATTTGGAAATCAGTAAGCCGCTCCCTGGTGTATTTCACAGGGAGCGACACGCTGATGTCATCGTCAGAAATCGCCCACACCACGACACGCTCTAAGCCAGGATCAGGCTCTTCGTCTACGGGGATCACTTCAGCAATTGTTCCGTTGACCGGAATATCGCCCTTGCCATAATCGCCCATTTTGTTCGCTAATCGGTACGAATAAACGAACCTTGCCTGTCCTGCGTCGGTATCGATAAAGCGGACACCCTCGAAGTCTCCATCAGCGGCAAGCCCAAGGCGGCGACGTCGGCGCGCACTCGCAGCAACATAGAGCCGAACAAGCCTATCCATAAGCCAGTTGTCAAATCGATCGAACATAGCGACCCTCCGAAAATGAGAAAGGGCGAGGATTTCTCCCCGCCCCGACCTCGGAGCAAACTGCCCTAAGGTAGCGAATGGAAACCGCGCGGGTTGCGCATCGTTGAGAGGCGTGCGCGGTGTTGTTTTTAAAACAAAAAAAGCGGCATCACCGTGGAGGAGATACCGCTTTCTAGAATTGCTGGTGTTTTTCCTAGGCATGGCAAAGCGAGCCTAAAAGACTCGCCCTCCAGCTCGGACACACCGGCATAATTTGATTAGTGAAGTCTATCACGGGACAGCACGTTGTGCAACATGCGCATTGCCAACATGAGATGCTGTTCGTACTTGCGTGGTCGGATGCCTACCACACGACAGGTTATCCAGAGCGGCCGGCTCGGATTCCCATAGGCCTCCTGCAACAACCTCTTCTCTTTTGAATCGAGCATCGCGCTCCACGCCGCCTCGATCTCCACAGCGTCATTGATGTCGATAATGCGAGGACGTTCCTTTGTGCCTTCCTCTGGCACGTAGCCGGCCTCTCGCATCACGCCGAGCATTGAACTCTTTCCACGAGGCTTCCCCTCACGCGCCCATGAACTCCAGTTCTCAAGGCGCGCTTCAAGAATTCGGCGCTCCGCTTCATCCATTCGCATGCTCCCTTTCCCATTCGTCTCGGCATTCGGCACAACACCAACGTCGAACATTTCGAACTCCCTCGACCGTTGCAGGCACTCTCTCAATCACTTCCCCGCAGTTCAAGCACAAGCTCACCACGATCGGTCTCGGTCCCTCTGGCTTTCTCTCCTCAATTGCCGCTCGCATGATCCACTCATCGCTTCTGGCGGCTCGGTCTGCATCATCCATGCTTCACCTCATCAATAAAAACTTTTACTTCCGGCTCGGGTCCGTACGCCTTTCTGGTCCGGCTGTCGATCACCTGCGAGTCGTCTTCAAACACGATGCCGTTCATGCCGTCAAGAATCGCCTTCTGCACGTTGTCAAGGTCCGGCTTTGAGACGTGATGCTCAACACCTTGCAGAGCCGCTATGCGGCGTTTCTTAGACCATGACGAGGGCACAGGGAAGATGGCGAGGATGTCTACCCGGACCGCGTTCGGCTTTTCGATCTTTCTCTTGCCGATCATTGCCTCCTTTGCCCTGGCCGTAACGAGCGCCTCATACTTGCGCGTCGTGTCCGGCGTGTACGTGTGGCCGCTGCGAGTGAAGCGCGGCCTCCCTTTCCCCTTGGGGAGTCCTTCGATTGTGAAATTCATTGCTGTCATTCCTTTTGTTCATGTTTCGCAGAGCTGACGGACGGCCATCTCTTTGAGTTCCTCGACTTCGGTGTCGTCCACGGGCGCCTCAGCCACCCAGAATCCGGAGTCAGCCTCGATCCCGACGAACATCTCGCCATTTGGTCGAAAGAGTGGGCTGGAGAAACCTTCTCCAGTTCTTTGGCAGAGATAGACCGTCACGGGTTCCCCGGAGGCCGTCTCAAGTTGCCAGCTCACTTTGATTTCTTTGATGTGAATTCCTTTTGTTTCTGCCCATCGAAGTAGCCTTGCACGAAAGCTGCTCTCTTCTTTGGATTCATTCGAGCCGTGAGGCTCTGGTATTTCGCCATCGACTCACCACGCAATGCGGCAGATCGTCCGAGGCGGTATTCGTCACTTTCTTTCATGACTCCTCATTTTTAGGTCCCCCGTGAGATGATTGAGGCTGTGTTCCCCAACACGTCCATCAACCAACCCACGGAGGTTTAAACAAATGCCTGTTACTAAACTCGACCCCAAAACAGCCTTACTCGCCATGTGCGCTGCAGGTGCGGTGAAACTCGAACCGATCGACATTTCCGCAACGGGCGACACAGGCACAGAAGAAGTCCAGTCTTTGGTTTCGATCAACGTTTCACGCCTTGAGGCAGTTCTTGCTTGGCTTGATCAGGTCTGCCCCAGCGACGAAGATGTTCTCGATGAAGCTGTTTCGCGCGTTGCACGTAATGACGAATAAGACGTTTTCCTTCTTCTTCGGCGGTATCTAGCGTCTCCAGCTCAAGAGAACTGAAATCCGTTGTGATTTCGGGCGACTGGACTGCTTCCGGTTGCCCGTCTCGCTCATTTGATTTCTGGTCTGTCATGACCTCTCCTTTGTTAAAAATCGATGTCGTTCTTCCGCATGCTCGGCCACGAGAGCCGGATGAACTTGCACGTTTCTTTGAGCCGGTCGTACTCCTGCTCTCCTATCGCGGTCTTCAGCAGCGCCGGATCGGCGTTGGTGATCCAGATGGTCGGAAGCTGAGTGTCATAGCGGGCATACAAAACCTCTGACAGGACTTCCTTTGTGATCGGCTTCGCGTCTTCCTTTGCGACCTCGTCGACGACAAGCAGCGGACAGGTTTTGTAGGCTCGCTTGACGTCTGCGGTCGTCTTACCCGTCTCTCGGCAGCCCCAGGAATCGGCAACCCTCTGCCCCATCTCATGTGCCGTCGTGTAGATGCCGGCGCACTTGCTCAAGAGTTCCTGAAGCACCGCACACGCCAGATGGGTCTTGCCAGTCCCGCATTCGCCGATAAAAACCATTCCTATGCCGGACTGGCGAAGCGCGTCGAACTTTGTGATGTAGGACTCGGCGATCTTGAGCACCTTCGCTTTCTGGTCGTTCCCATCGGTTCTGAAGGATGCGAGCGTCCTGGATCGGTATTTGGTCGGGATGGCCGTTCGGTCCAGCGTCTGCTCATACGCGCGGCGCTTTTCAAGCTCTTCATGTTCCTTTCGTTCGCGCTCTTCGTCTTCCTGCCGCTTCTGCAACTGGATCGCTCGGCACTTCGGACATCCGCTCGCATTCTTGAGCTCTCCCTTCAGGTAGGTCAGGTGCGAGATATACCGCCCATGCTCTGGGCATACCCGCTCCTCTTCCCCCTCGGCAAAGCCCAACAAGCCGACCAAGCCTTCTGCTTTTTTCATGTTGTTTTCCTCAATCCACGATGATCGTTACGCCGTCGTCGGCGAGTTTTTCGGTTCTGCCTTCACCTCGGCAGCAGGCCTGAAGTCGTTCTCGGTATTCAGCCGTCTGGGTGACGTTCTGAGGCTTGCGGTAGTTGCTACCATTCGCCCTCGTCAACCAGGAAGCTCTGAAGCCTGCCCAGGCATTGGCGCAGCAATGCTCGATGACCTGAAGCAGCGTCATGTGAGCCTTCTCCCCTTCGGATCGAAGAAGCTCAAGCGCACTTTCTGTCAAGGCCATCTTCTTCAGAGCGCGAATCTCTCCGAATTGCTTCCAGAGGTCATCAGGAACTTCAGCCGGCTTTTCGACCTTGATCCACTTTTTCCAGGCCTCGCCTTTCTTGGCTCTGGCTTTTGGCGGCGCGTCTTCTCTATCGGTTATTGGTAGGTTATTGATCGGTTCATTGACTGGTTCTTGTTCCCTTTTGGGGACAATGGTTGTTCCCATTTGGGGACAATGGTCGGTCCCATTTGGGGACAATGGTTGTTCCTCTTTGGGATCGTTCCCATTTGGGGACGTTCCTATTTCGGTACTACCCAAAAAGGGACAATCGACTGCAAGCGTGTAAGAGTTCGCGTGAACACCTTTTCGCTTCTGCACCGTCACCACGCCTCGATCAGAGAAAGTAGAGAGCGCCCGGAACACAGCCTTTCGATCTAGCGATGTCCGTTCGCAAATATCCTTCACTGATGGATAGCAGTAGCCCTTGTCGTCAGCGCGATCCGCGAGCGCCAAAAGCACCAGTCGCTCTGATGCCTTTTCGACGGGGACGCACCACGCCCATGCGCTGGCCTTGAGACTCATGACAATCCTTAGAAATCGAGCGCGATCTTTTCGCGCATGATCGGAAGATTCGCGAACCTCTCCCGCAAGAACATGAAGTACCCGCGCGAAATTCCTTCCGTCTTCCACTCGGATGCCGACGACGGAGTTACGCCGCAAATGTGAGCAACCGCACTGGTCCCACCAAGCTCTTCAATTACGCGAGCGCTAAAAGCGGGATCGAGTCTTCTTTGTTTCTTCAGTTTCTTTTCCCTCATATCTATTCCGGCATATCGAAGTGAACCTACGGGCGTAGTATACGGCATCCCGAAATAGACAAGCAAGCCGGTTGACAGTTATATTTCAGGCATGCCGAAACATTTAACGGAGTTTCAAATGGGGACGCTCGCAGAACGTGTGGCGGAAGCCCTAGAGCAAGCTCAGGCAACCGCCCCTTACAAAAACAAGGCTGGTCTCGCAAAACATTGCGGAATCCGCCCTTCTTCAGTAACCGACTGGTTTTCTGGTAAGACAAAGACAATCGGATACAAGCACGCTGTACTTGCTGCTGAATACCTGCAAGTAAGTGCGTCGTGGCTCGCAGACGGAGTTGGAGACATGAGGTCTCCATCGGTAAGGGCTTATGAAGGAACAGAAAACGGCGAAAATGTCGCCGACTCGGAGTTCGTCATCATCCCGCAATACTACATACAAGTCTCCGCCGGCCCAGGCGCCGAGAATGAGGTCACTTTTGAAGAAGTGAAGAATCCAGAAGATGGGTTTATCAAGCATCGCAGCTGGTTCCAAGCGCGCCAGATTAACCCAGACAACTGTAAAACGTTCCTGGTTCACGGAGACTCAATGGAGCCTTACCTGTGGGACGGAGACAAAATTCTCGTTGATTGTTCTGAGAAGGAGATCATCAGCGGAAAGGTCTATGTGTTCGTCATCAACGGAAAGATGCGAGTGAAAGCCCTGCGCCCGCTTATCAACGGCCTACTGATTCGCTCGTTGAACCCGGGCATTCCAGATGAAACGCTCAACTCAGAAGACCTAGAAACATTCAAACTCATCGGTCGAGTCAGAGACCGCGCCGGCAACAGCTGGCTCTAAACAAATCCCCTTCACAAGCCAAGCCCGCACTTTGCGGGCTTTTTTTTTCGGCATCCCTTGATCTGGCTCAATGGATCGACGGAATGCCGAAATCTTCGCTTGCTCACACAATACGGCATGCCGTAGTATTCACGTTACGGAATGCACGACAACACTTTCTGTTTGCCGTACATTTCGCACAGAGGTGCAAGGCTTCGGACCGCTAAGACCTCGGCACGGCAGCCGGGCGAGTGCGAGAGAGCTACGACGACCTGCATGTAGCTAGCACGGGATGGCACAGCTGCCTGCGTAGGGACCGCCGGGGTACGGATCGAAAGATCAAGCAGCCGGTAGGAACACACCCGAGTCTCGTGTGAAAGTCGATCCAAGCGTCCTTGCCTGTTCCTCACTAGACGAACCATGCAGGTGAGAGCGCTTGGATGGACTTTCATAAAGATCACAGCCGTCTCGCGGGCACCCGCAGACACGCGGGACGGTTTTCCAGGAGAACGCAATGACGGACAAGGACAAGCTCGACTACCTCGAGTACATCAAAGACTTCATGGATGAGGCCGCTAAGGCCTACATCCGGGGCGACGACGATGCGTACATCGGTGCACTCAACTCCGCTGACGCCCTTCTGACTGGTTTGCTCAACGATGACGACGAGGAGGACGACGATGACCAACAGTGACTTCGACGTCAGGCTTGCACGCCACCTCCGCTCGCTCGGTCGCGAGACCTGCAGCGAAGCTGATGTCCACGAGTTCGCTCTCGTGAGCATCAAGAACGCTGCAGACCTCGCCTTCTACATGAAGACCGAGCCGACCGTCATCTACTGCCCCGATGCAGAGAAGTACGACCAGGTGGCAGTCAACGTCCAGTGCATCCTGGACGAGCTTCCGTAACGACACAGGAGAAACGATGTTTACAGTAAACGAACAAATATGGGGTGCCGTTTTGAACGGGGTCGCCAACGGTCATATTGACAACCCCGTCACAATGATCCGCCGCCTACTAGAGGCACGTCGCCTGTTGGACGACGATGTTACTTCGCCTCAACATACGGAAGCTCAGAATCATCAAGAGGCTTCTCAAGATCAACTCCGTGAAGCTGTGCAAGAAGGACTATCTGACCTTGCAAATTCTTTAAGCCGCGAATTAAGACATCTTCCGACTTTGTACGAATCCTTAAATCATTCTTGAGTTTTTCCACTTCTTCACGAAGTTGGATCACCTCTTCTTCCAAATTCATCTTCATATCCTCCAAGGGATGGTTGAACAAAGCAGGTTTTTGGTTGAGTCCCTGCACATTCAATCATCCCACGTTGGAGGAGGTCCATTCAAGCATCTTCGCCGGTGCCATCACGAGCCGGCAGTTCTTCCCGGCCAGGGTGCTTGAATGGACTTTACTTTTTATCGGAGGCGTCATGAAGCGCTTTATTACTTACCTCGACGACCTGGCGAAGCGGACCTACTTCGGCACGGACGGTACCGAGCCTCAGCGCTCTGGCGTACTCGGGTACCTCATCGATGGCCTCGAAGGCCTTCTCGGATTCTTCGGTCTGGTGATCCTGCCGGCGATGGCGGCGGCCACCCTATACCACTTCATCTTTGATTAAGGAGAACGATATGGCTTGGAACTACCCCGACGGCTGCGGTCCCGACGACTACGAACGCTGGTGCGGCCCCGACCCTGACGAAGAAGACGAGGACGAAGACGGTTACGACGAAGATGACGAAGACGAAGGCGAGGTGCTCGAATGAAGGCAGAACCGCGCAAAAACCTGAGACCGCGCGAAATCGAGTACCTCACGCTCGTCGCGAAAGGTCTCAGACGACGCGAAATCGCCGAAAAGATGGGCATCGCGATAACGACCGTCAAGTACTACCACGAAGAAATGATGAGCGTGCTTTGCGCGAGAACTGCCGCAGAAGCAGTCTACAAAGCTTTTCAACGCGGGATTTTCAAGGTAACCCAATGAGCTACTCAGACCCAGTCAAGACGATTGACCACATCCCCCAGGATTTCGACATGAAACGAATTACTCGAAAGCGACCGCTCGAACAACGGCGCGCAGCAAAGCAGGCTCGGCAGAACGTCGAGCCTTTTTCGTGTGAACGACCCTCGCTGATCTGGAAGGTCGTTGTTCTAGCAGGAGCGCTCGCAATTGTTGCGGCAGCGATCTTTCAAGGAGTTTTGAATGGCAGCAATTAAGACTGCAGAGATGGAACGCGATGCCTGGCTACAAGAACGCAGCAAGGGCATCGGCGGTTCAGACGTTGCAACCGTTCTCGGACTCAATCCTTACAAGACTCCCTTGAGCCTCTGGGAAGAGAAAACCGGGAAGGCCGAAGGGTCGCCGGCAGGTGAGGCAGCCTACTGGGGAACGACGCTTGAAGACGTGGTTGCAAAAGAGTTCAGCAAGCGCACCGGAATGAAAATTCAACGCGTGAACTTCCTCCTCTCAACCGGCGAGGGAGGCTGGATGCGCGGCAATATCGACCGAGCGATTGTCAACGAACAGATTGCCAAGGCCGTCCGCGTCAACAAGCCCGAGAAGGCAGCCGAAACCGGCCTCATGCTTTCGACGGACGTCGGCCTCGAGTGCAAGACCGCCAACGCCTTCATGGCTGACAAGTGGGGACCTTCGCAGGAAGATGAGATCGTGTCCGGCAAGGTCGTCACCGAGCACCAGATTCCGCTCTACTACGAAACGCAGATTCAGTGGTACATGGCGGTGACGGGCATCAAGAAGTTCTATGTCGCTGTTCTCATCGGCGGTCAGGACTTCCGAATGTACGAAGTGCAGCGCGATGAGGACGTGATCAAAGCCATCGTCGAAAAGTGCCGCGCCTTCTGGTTCGAGAAGGTCCTTGCTGACGTCGCCCCCGACCCCATCAACGTCGACGACATCAAGAAGCTCTATTCCCGAGACAACGGCGAGCTGAAAGAAGCCAGTAACGATGAAGCTGCCGACATCGGCGAGCTCCGAACGATCAAAGAACAGATCAAAGAGCTTCAGGAGCAAGAGAAGGCCGTCGCCTCTCGCGTGATCCTCGCCATCGGTGAAAAGACAGGCCTAACGATCGGCGGTCAAAAGGCCGTCACGTTCAAGGCGCAGAACAGCTCCCGCTTCGCATCCACTGCATTCAAGAAAGAACACCCGGACCTGTACAGGGACTTCGTACAGACCTCCACCACCCGCATCCTTCGACTCGCTTAACACAAAGGAAAACCAATGTCCACAACTGATGTTCTCAAATCTCAGGTCGCACCTGCCGCCGAACAGACCGCCGTCGTGCAACAGGTCAAAGCCGCAACCGTCATCGACGTCGTGCGCTCGAAAAAGTTTCAGGCACAGATGGCCCTGGCACTTCCGAAGAGCATGACTGCTGATCGCCTGACGCGCATCGTCATGACTGAGTGCCGCAAGGCACCGGCTCTTCTGAAGTGCGCCCCTGAGAGCTTTTACGGCGCCGTCCTCCAGTGCGCAGCTCTGGGCCTTGAGCCAGGCTCCGCGCTCGGGCATTGCTATCTGCTGCCCTTCGGAAATGGCAAAGACAAGCAAGGCCGCCCGAACGCGCAGCTGATTATCGGCTACCGAGGAATGATCGATCTCGCCCGTCGATCCGGTCAGATCGTCAGCCTATCCGCATACTGCGTGCACGAACAGGACACCTTCAACTACAAGCTCGGTCTAGATCCGGACATCGAGCACATCCCTGCATCGGTTGCGGATCGAGGAAAGGTCACTCACGTCTATGCCGTCGCGAAGCTCAAGGGCGGCGGGGTTCAATTCGAGGTTATGTCTCGCGCCGAGATTGAAGCTGTGCGCAAGACCTCAAAAGCCGGCACCTCTGGCCCCTGGGCCTCGCATTGGGACGAGATGGCAAAGAAGACCGTCATTCGTCGCCTATTCAAGTACCTCCCCGTCAGCATCGAGGCCGTCCGTGCAGTCGAGATCGACGAGAAGTCGGACCGTGGCGAAGCAGTAACGCAGCAGGACTTCATTGAAGGCGAGTTCATAGAGAAAGGCACCGCTGCAGAGCAGTATCTCGAAGCCCCGGTCGTTGACGACGAAATCCACGAAAACAATTAACCCTTTATCTCTACAAGGAGAAGCTCATGCTTAAAAAAGCAACCTCCCATGAAATCATCCGGTCCGCTCTGTTCGACATCAACAATCAGTATGACAACCGGATCGACGACATCGACACTTCTCTCCTCGTCGAATCTGCTCTCTTGATCGCCTTCGAAAGCCACAAGAGCGAACACAAGGAAGTCCTCCAGAATATTGCCCATTCCGTCTGCAACTACGCACTCACAATCGAGCGCGCCAAAATCGAAAGCGACGAGATCAGCGCTCTGTTGTTTGCTTATGACGACACTGAAGAAAACGCAGAAGAAGAGGAGGAGTTCGACGAACAACCCACAGCTGAAACGGTGCCCGTTGAACAGACGCCCGCGTTTGATCCAGAAGCGTTGAAAAAGATCGCTGGCACGTCCATGACTGTTGAAGACAACGGCGACATTCGCTTGAGCTTCAAGCACCAGTAACCCACTCATGCCCCGCCTCGCGCGGGGCTTTCCGTAAGGAGGACAAGGAATGACGCAATGGAAAACGTATCCGGACACAACGCCGCCGCGCGGCTTGCCGCTCAGGCTCGAAGTCAAAGAAAAGGATCAAAACACTGGCACGCCGGAACCCTACTTCGGCAAGACCCTTTTTCAGGGGTTTGCGGTTTTCGACGGCCAAGACTTCATCCCGTTCGGCTCGTTCCACCGGCTGCCGATTTTTTGGGACGGCCGGCTAAACGCCTTTGGACATAAGGATGTGACCGCCAGATACGCTCTGTGGGAGAACGAAGAATGAGCCAGACAGTAAAAATTGATGAGGCCGCTCAAGCCGCGATTGCCGAGATCGTCGGCATGCCATGGACAAAGGACTACTACGACAACACGCTTGACGAGGATCGTGACTTTCTCGCGCTTGTTGAAAGGAGCGGGGCCTCTGTAAGAGTCCTAGTCAAAGAAGGAGGATATATCGCCGACATGTGGCACTTCGAAGCCGAGCAAATCGGCCAAGCGATTCTGCGTGCGTCGACGGACGCAAAGGCTTTCCAGAAGGCTCAAACGGAGTGGGCAGGGGTACAGATGCAGCGCCTCAACTGCGAAATTACTGGCTCTCAGAATATGTGGGGCTACGGATTCTACGTGAACGGCAGGCATTATGAAGTCAGCTTCACGACGAACGAGAAAGCCCGCACCTGCGTCATCTTGAACCAAGCAGCAAAGCCGATCTTCCAGAAGGTTACTGAGGGCGTGAGCAAGGTTTCGCAAGACGATGCGGCGTTCGTGCTCAAGACGTTCTTGCTATCGAAGATCAAGGAGAACGAAGAATGCCAGTCGAAATGAAAAAGGGAATTCGAAAGCGAATCGCTTGCATGATGGGCACAACACAAAAAGCGATCCGTGAGGCAGAAGCGGAATGGGATGGACGAGCGTTCATGTATCACGCAAAAGGTACGCTTTGCGGCTTCTACCTCCTCCACGTCCCTGTCAAGGGAAAGATCGCGCCAACGCTATTTCCGACTGAGTACTTCGTCAAACAGAAGGAGGACGAGGAATGAAGAACGAAAAAGTGCACCGACGCCGGGCGCTCTTCGCGTTGGAAGCCATCGAGGTATGCGCCACGTCGTGTCGAAAGGACTGGAAAGGTCGAACTCCTCCGACCATTGAGGAGGTCGATGCGGCCATCCGCAAGTTGTCCTACTGCGTCGGAGCGCTGAAGGACTATCGCTCGATCCGAATCCAGATGATGAAGGAGAAAGAGGAATGAAATACCAAGTTCGCGACGAAAAAGCGCGAAGAAAACTAGAAACGCTGTCTGGCGGCAAGTTCCACGAGCGACTGAACATGTACGCAGCCAACTTCGCAGAAGCTCACAAAGCCGGACGCGTGACGGATCAGGAGTTTGCCGATGGCATCACGGTCGGCATCTGGATAGGCGCCTGCCTCGCGCACGTCCGAATCGAGTGGCAGGACATTGAAGAGATCAAGGAGCAGGAATGACAAACCAAGACAACGAGCGGTGGCACTCATTCAAGAAAGAGCGTCCGGAACCCGGGCACTACCAGATCGAGCTCGTCTATCGCGAAGGATGCAAACCTTTCCGCTTGTACGCCTACTTCAACGGCACACACTGGTACGACGACCGCAACCGGCAACTGGACGTCAGCAAGTATCAGCTTTCTTTCCGTCATTGGTGCGAGGACTACGAAGAATGATCGACGAAGAACTGAAAGACATTGCCAGACACTACGGGCGAGACCATCAGACGCTCAAGGCTGCCGAAGAGTTCGGAGAGGCTGCAACTGCGGCTTCACGTCTTGCGCTCGCCCGACAGGCCGAAGCATCCGGCGGCAAGTATCGGTGCATCACGGCGCTTGAAAACAACCTTGCGGAAGAGTGTGCCGACTGCCTCGTGATGATCGGTCAACTGCGCCTGTTGATCCCCGGTTTCAGCGCCAAGGTCGACCTAGCAATGCACGAAAAGATTGAACGACAAATCAACCGAATTTCAAAGGAACAACAATGCTGAACATCAACGAAGTGACCATTTGCGGCTGTCTTGGCCGCGACCCTGACCTCCGATATGGGACGAATAACCTCGCTTTCGTTTCCCTGGCCGTCGCCACAAACCGTAGAGTGAAAAACGCGGACGGTCAATACGAAAACGTCACAGACTGGAACACCGTCGTCGCCTTTGGCAAGACTGCCGAGACGATTGCCGAGTATCTGCACAAGGGGTCGCCGATCTGGGTACGTGGCCGTCTTCAAACGAGAAAGTACAAAGACAAAAACGGCGCCGACCGATGGGTGACGGAAGTCATCTGCGAACACTTCCAGTTCGTCCAGAGTGCGAAGGACCGAGCACAACAGCAACAGGCCGAACCGGCAAGACGTTCACGCGTGCAAGAACAAGCCCAGACCTATGACGACGGCGAAGTACCGTTTTAAGGGAACTACGCTGGCGGAGTTTGAGGCTGAGGCATCGACCAAATCACGCATAAAAATGCAACGAACAACAACACGATGACTGCTTTCTTTTGCTTGCTGTATCTCGGATTCACCAAGGTGAGTGTGACACCAACCGGAAAGAAAACAACATACCAAACCAAGATGAACCAGCCGCGCTGACTGATTGAAGGCTTTTCTTCTGTGGTTAACGGCTCCTGGGCTGTCTGACGAATCGGTCTTGTACCGCCCCGTGTCTTGACGATATGAGCCAAGTCGTTCCAAGACTCCTTAAGCTCTCCCACAGAGTCTGCAAGCTCCTTCTTGCTTTTCTCAAGTTTCTCTTTGCTTCTCTTTAGGTCTTCCAATCTACGGATTTCTCGTGCATTTGAGTCACTTTCAGAAAAGGTATCGAACCTTTTTGAACTTCCCGCAAACCGTGATGGAGTATCTGCTAAAGCATTACGCTTTTGACCACCAAACATCTTCGGAAAGTAGCATTTTTCGTACAGATATGTTTTTTCAATATTGGAGTCTATGCAAATTCCATGAAAACGAGTTTTATAAACCGTTGTCGGAACAACAGAACGCGCCTCACCAGGACGAGTTCCGCCGTAATAGGTCAGCTGAATCACTTCTCCATTATCAGCCGCTTCCTGCAGGTATTCCATGATCTGGTCTTGTGGGTACGGGTACGTTTTCATGCTCGCTTACTCCGAGTGTGAGAAATGGTGGGCTCGCGTGTGACGACGCGAGCTCACCCAACATCATACGGCAACGAATGTTGACAAACTGACAAACGCATGCATACAATGAGCCCATCACGTGAGAAAAAGCGTGATCGGGCGTGGAAACCCGGACGAACCCCAAAGGCGCACAACCGCCTTACGTCTTCTCGTTCGAGCGGATTTTTTGTGTGCGTGCATATCACTTTTACGAGTGAGGCCTACGGGCGCCCTTGCGGCGGCCGGCACCTTTGGGACGGTATTTCCACCCCGTAGCGCCTCGCTCACCACCGTGGAAAGTGGTCGCGAGGCTCCAGCAACACCCAAAGGAGACTCGCTATGCAAGCCAGTCAATCTGCTGTCGCGTCCGCGACACTGTCAACATTCAATTTGCCCTTCGTCATCAGAGGGTTGCTCTCCAACTCTCTGTCCTCAGCTGAGGCCCACTCTCAGGCGCTTTCGCTCTGCCAAGAGGCACGCAGCATCCTGACAATGGTTTTCGACGCCACCGAAAACCCTCAAGTTCTCAGCTCCTACAAAGACATCCAATCGTCTATCGCAACAGCGGCTGCCCTCATCGAGACCGCTGAACTTGTCGTTTCCGTAACGGATGAAAACGCAAATGAATGAAATCATCAAACTCACCAACGGCCAACCGGTCGTCGACTCTCTCACCATCGCTGACGGCGCTCAAATCGAACACGCTTCGGTGATGAAGCTAACGCGCAAGTATGAGGACGACTTCAACTCCTTCGGAAGGGTTGGATTTGAAACCCGACCCTTTGAAACGAATGGCGGCACTCAAAAACGCGAGGTCGCCTTATTCAACGAAAACCAGGCAATGCTCCTCTTCACCTACCTGAAGAACACAGAGATCGCCCGCACCTTCAAAATTCGCCTCGTCAAAGCATTCAGCGATTGTCGCGACGAACTTGCGAAGGCCAAGGTATCCGCTCCCGCGTTGCCGGACTATCCGACGGCGCTGCGACAGCTGGCCTCATCTCTGGAGAAGACCGCAGCGCTTGAACACAAGATCGCCGAGGACGCTCCTAAGGTTGCCTTTGCTGAGACTGTCGAGGCCTCCTACGGCGACATGCTCATTCGAGAGGCGGCAAAGACGCTCGGCTATCCGGCCAAGCACCTCTTCGACTGGCTGCGCACGCACTCGTGGCTCACTGCGAAGAACGAACCCTATGCCGACAGAGTCAAGCAAGGTGTTCTTCGCCCGCGCGTGTCGAACTTCGATCATCCTGAAAAAGGACCGAGCGTGTCCGTCACGGCGCACGTGACGCCGAAGGGGCTTTTCCGGCTTTACAAGGAGCTGTTGAAGGAAGGCAAGATCACCAGGAACGAACGGCTTGAACTGGCATCGTGAGGACCAAACTATGGCAATAGGTAATACACTAGACGGAAAGAGCATTCGCGCGATGCTCTTTGATCCGGCAGTTCCTGACTATGCATTTCTAACGCGAGATGAAGTCATCGCTGCCTTTGATACATCAGAGCCGACACTTCGACGTTGGGCATTGGAAAGCGGCTTCCCGGACCCTGTAGCCTATCCTGGCATTACTGCGTACCCCATCGCAGCTCTACGCGAGTTCCTGAGTCGCGTAGCCAGAGAATCTCGCAACGCCACAAGCAAAAAAAACCGTTAGTCTTCTTTTTTCGTCGGTGGGTCTTTTGGTGGGTCTTTTGACATTAAAGCCTCTACAACCGTTGCTACGCCTTAATTCACGAATTCCTCCCCTTCCGCCAGAACACAGACCCCGAAGCCTCTCAGGCTCCGGGGTTTTTCTTTATTTACCTTGAGTACTAGGCACATTCCAGAATTCTACTTTCGTCGATTCCGCCAAAATCCGCCAGATTGCGACATATCACGCCATGCGATAGACTGTGGAGGTGGGTCTTTTGGTGGGTCTTTTTTCGGTGGGTCTCTGGTGGGTCTTACGCGATTCACCGCCCAAAGGTAGATATGAAAGATCAAGTCACGTCGAAAAATTTCATGACGCTGCCACCCGGCCGGTACTCGCTCGGCGGTGGGTTGATGCTTCTCGTGCGTTCTGAGTCTTCCCGGCAGTGGGTTGTCCGCTACCGATTCGCGGGGACACGGAAAGACTTGTCGATCGGTGGCGCCTCGCGCATTTCAATCACGTCTGCAAAAGCGCGGGCAGCAAAAATTCTCTCAATGGCGGCCGACGGCATCGATCCGTCATCATCAAAGCTTTCAGAAGAAGACGCCCGAGAAAGCATCACTTTCAAAGAGTTCTATCCTGGTGCAATCGCGACCATTCAAAACGTCAAGCGCTGGAAAAACGAAAAGCACGCATCGCAGTGGGTGTCCACAATCGAAACCTATGCCGTCCCGGTTCTCGGTGCTCTTCGCGTAAAGGACATCACGCGAGGAGACATCCTCGAAGTTCTCAAACCGATCTGGACAGAAAAGCCAGAGACAGCCAGCCGCCTACGAGGCCGCCTCGAAAGTCTCTTCTCTCAAGCAATCGCTGAAGAACTCATACAAACAAACCCTGCTACTTGGAAAGACGGTCTAGCTTTCTTCCTGCCGCCGATCTCAAAAGTCCACGAAGTCAAGCACCATGAGGCAATGCCTCTTGAAATTCTGAAAAGTTTTGCACCGGAGACGGCGAAAAAGACTTCTGTCGTGTCTCGCGCCGTCCTTTTCGGCATCCTCACTGCTACACGCGTGCAAGAGTTCCTTTGCGCACGATGGGACGAGATCGACATCCAGCGCGCGACGTGGACGATCCCGGCCTCTAGGATGAAGTGCGGTCTTGAGCACCGCGTCCCGCTTTCACGTCAGGCACTGGCAGTCCTAGAACGCTGCGAACGAAAGTCTGAGCTCGTCTTTCCTGCGCCACGATCAGACAAAGAGATGGTTATCGACAGCCCTCGGGCTTTTATCCGGAAGGCGACAGGCGAGTCTTTCACAATGCACGGCTTCAGATCAACGTTCCGCGACTGGTGCGAGGAGAACTTCATCCATGAGGCCCTTGCCGAGCGCGCTCTGGCTCACGTAAAGGGCGACAAGGTCGTGCAGGCCTACCAACGCTCAGACCTCCTTGAGCAACGTCGTCCCATCATGCAACAGTGGGCAGATGCGATCCTGCCGACGAAGGATTGATCGATGTTACTTGCTTTGTTTGCGTAATTTGCATATAATGCGTTTAACAAAAGGGGAAATACCCCATCACTCAAACGCAAGGAGCACATCATGCCGCGCATCACTGGTCAATTCACGATCACCCACAACGGGAATCAGATCACGTTCACGCTTGTAGGCGAAACCTACAAGTCTGTCGACACCGAGTCCGGCGTCAAGTCACGCAAGGTGATCAAGTGGCAAGCCACGGAGCACGACGCCGAGCTTGGTGAGATCACTCGCTTCGTCTTCGTCCTTCCGCGCACGAACCGCGCGAACGTCGTCGAAGAATACTTCTCCCCGTCTCAGGGCATCATCTACTGAGCAAAACCTACAGACACAAAAAAGGAGCCCCCGACCGGCGTGAAGCTGATCGGGGGTTTTTCGTGAAGGTATGGCAAGGAATGATTCAAAGCAAGAAGGTTTAACTAAAACTTGCTGTCTCCCAGGCACAGAGCGAACATGAACTCACCCAAACAAAACACCGGAGACCAACATGACGAACACCGACAACCGCCGCGAACTCGAAAAAGCCCTCGAACAGCTCGAACTTGCCATCGACCTCAAGAGCGACGAGGCTGCTGACGCTTACGCAGCCGGGAAAAAAGTAGAATGGCGAAGCCTTGTCAAGGCATTCCTGGCGCTTTGCGACGAACGCGACGAAATCGCTGCCCGCCTTGAAGACCGCGCCTAATCCCCAACAGATACGCCATAGCCCCCGTTTGAACATCCAGACGGGGGTTCATTTGTTCAGGGTTACTCTGGCGTCGTGAATCGCGGATACGTCTTGAAGTATGCGTCCACCTCCTTCAACCAAGCCTGCGCCTTCAAGGAGTAGCTTTTCGCACGCGGAGACTGCGGCTCGTTCCACTCGGCAGGCGTCGGCAGAGGCTCGTCGCTCACGATCTTTGTAGGCACGCTGCACCCGGTCAAGGTCGTCAGAGAGGCGCACAGCATCGCGCCGAGAAGCATCAAGCGCGTTTTGCGCAGCAACAAGTTTTTCATAAGCCTTTCTCCCATCGTTTGCGCGAACAATCGCGGCCTGAAGTTTGACATTGGCGATCTCCTCGCCGTACTCGTGCGACGCGTACATGTACCCGCCGACAGCGCCCGCAGCAAACAGCCCGAGCGGCACAAAAAGCTTCCAGTTCATCGAAGCCTCCATGCAAAAAGAGACCCGCGAAGGGGTCTCGTGTAATTCAATATCCTCGGCGTCGATAGCTCGTCCAGTCGAAGAGCACAGAACGGCCTCCTTCGCGAAGCCGGTCCATCGCCGCCTCGCCCAAGTAGTCCATCAAGGCTTCACCAGAGAGATTGCTGATGACGATCGTCGCCTTCAGCGCCTCGTAGCGTGAGTTGATCACCTCGAAAAGCATCAGCTTCTCGGCATCGGTCCCGAACTGCCTGCCGACTTCATCTATGACAAGAAGGTCAGGCGTAGCAAAGGACTCGTACACCTCGCGCTCGTTTCGATCCGACTGGCGTCCGTAGGTCTCTTTGATTCGCTGAGCGATCCGAGACGCTCGCGTATAGAGCGCAGAGCCGCCGTGCTCGATCAACGCCTGCGCGATTCCTATGGCAAGGTGCGTCTTACCCGTTCCAGACGTGCCGTAGAAAAGCAGGTTTGCACCACTGTCGTCGTTCTCGCAGATTGTCTGCAAGTACTCCCTTGAAGCCTCAAGCGCGGCACGTTGGCCACCGTTCGACACGACATAGCCTTCAAGCGTGCGGCCTCTGTATCGAGCCGGTATGGCCGCGTCACCGATGATGCGACAAGCCTTCACCGCCTCGCTGCGCTTTGTAGCCTCTTTCGCCAGTCTGGCGTTCTCACGGTCGCGGGCTTCAAGCGCACACTGCGCACAGCCCATCCAGATGATCCGGTCGCGGATCATTACTCCCGTGTCCGTAAATGCACCATGTGTGGTGCAGATTGCGGGCTTCGTGCGCCCGTTGCGAATGTGCGAAAGATCGACTTCACTCAAAGCCATTCATTCTCATTCCTTCCCTCAAAAGTCAAACGGGTCCCGGCGGTAGTGCCCGGGCGTTGCATCTGTCATATATCCCGTTTTCGATTTCTTGTTTTGGGTAATCGGATTTAATGGTTGATATGCCGTGGTGAGAATTATTTTTCACAACGGGCGGAATGGTTGACACGTGGCCACTTTTGGTGCATACTTTCCTCACCACATGAAAAAGATGTGGTCGGGATTGGCGTCCCGGACTATACGGCGAGCAATGACAAGCCGCCACCGTTGTAAGCGGCTTTTTTGTTGCCTCGTGCATGGGGTCGTGAAACGCGACCCCATCCATAAAGGGGGCTCTAAAACACATACCCCTTTGAAAGGATGCCCTGTTTCAGGGCCCCCTTTGTAAGTCTCTAAAATTACGGTGGGACTTGCGGGCCTCTTACGAGGGCCGGGACCGTATAGCCGGTACGCCAACCCGCAAGCCCTGCCACCCCGATTGGCGTCGGGAAGCAGGATCAAGACTGATCTATACGGAGGCTTTCATGCAAGCTCTCAGCTTCTCTTTCGAGAACAACGCCGTGCGTACGCTCGGTACCGCCGACCTTCCTCTCTTCGTCGCTATCGACGTTGCAACTGCTCTTGGCTATAAGAACACGAAGGACGCTGTATTGCGTCATGTGGATTCTGACGATCTCATCAAATCTGAAATCGCTGATAAGCTCAACAGAATCCAAACCGTCAACTGCGTCAACGAGTCTGGCCTCTACGCTCTGATCTTCGGCTCCAAGCTCGAATCTGCCAAGCGCTTCAAGCGTTGGGTTACGTCCGAAGTTCTTCCCGCCATCCGCAAGAACGGCCATTATGAAGTGTCCACGGCATCGAACACGCTTTCCAGTGAAGAGCAATACGAGATTCGCAAGGCTGTGAAATCCCGCGCAAAGAATAGCTCGATTCACTACCAAACGATCTACAACGCCCTGTACGACTACTTCAAGATCGCAAGCTACAAAGACTTGACCAAGGGGCAACTTCAGGCTGCACTCACGTTCATTCACACGTGCGAGCTCAAACCACAGTTGACCCAGCCAGAGATCCCTGAAGGTGCTTTGGTTCTAGAGGGGTTCGAGGCAGAGCGTATCGCCCATTTCGTGTATTACTGGCGCTACTTGTTTAGGCCTGACCTTGAGTTAATCCTGCGTCTTCTGCAAACAGTGAACTCGCCTAAAGCGGCACAGTTCTACGAAGCGGTGACAGAGCTTCACCTGCCCTTGTTAGAGATGACGTTGGAGAAGCATGGCTACTCCATCAAGGAGATGAGTTGCTATAAGCACCTTGTGACCCAGCGAAACTAAAGTGAACCAACCATGACCGAAAATCCTTTCCAGTTACCCGGATATCAGGTGATCGGCATGCAGGATACGGGGGTGGCATTCGATGTCCACCTCCAACCACCTTCTCCTGTTGCCTGTTCCTCCTGTGGCACCATCGGAGACTTCGTTAAGAACGGGACACGTGACATAAGAGTCATGGATTTACCCGTGCACGGGAAGCCCGTGACGTTGTGGATTGCACGACAGCGCTTCCAATGTAAGTCTTGTGGCTCGACATTCAGACCAGAGCTACCTGGGATTCATCCCGATGCCAAGATGACAGAACGACTTCATCAGTACATTGAGCGAGAAGCCTTTAATGGCACCCATAAGGCTCTAGCAGAGCGCGTAGGAGTTGACGAAAAGACAGTCCGCACTATCTTCTCTCAACGGCTCGTGGCGCTCAATCAAGACTACAAACCGGAGATGCCAACCATCATCGGTGTTGACGAATTGTTCCTGAATCGGAAGTACAGAGGGATCATCACAAACATCGGACAACAAACCATTGTCGATGTTTTGGAAAACCGAAACAAACCAACGATTGAAAAGTTCTTAAAGGATCACGACACTAAGAACATTGAGATCGCAAGCATGGATATGTGGGGACCCTATCGACAAGCGTTCCATGAAGTCCTTCCAGATGTCTTGATTGTCGTTGACAAATTTCACGTTACACGTATGGCAAACGATGCCCTTGAGAAGCTCCGTAAAGGGCTCCACAAGAGCCTCACATCCACGGAAAGGCGACAACTCAAAGGAGATCGAAAGATCTTGCTTAAACGCGAAAATACGCTCTCTGACACGGAAATATTGACCTCGACTGGTTGGCTCAATAACTTTCCTCAGCTACTCGATGCATACAAAACAAAGGAGCGCTTTTTTGATATATGGGATCTTGCAAACGATCCATATGAAGCTAAGCAAATGCTGGAAGCGTGGCGAAGTTCCATACCAGAGAAACAATTGGATATTTGGGCAGACTTGGTAAAAGCAAGCCGGAACTGGGAAGATGAAATCCTGAATTATTTTGCTACAGGGAAAGAAGTCACTAACGCTTTGACCGAGTCTCTGAATCGCAAAATACGCGATAAGAACCGCGATGGCCGGGGTTATTCGTTTGACGTGCTTAGAGGGAAAATCCTGTTTTCCACCCCTCACAAAACCAGGCGAGTCACTAACCGAAGTTCGCCGTTCAAATCCAACACAACAAAGTTCATGAAGAACTTCTCCTTCTTTGATTTGCTTCAACGCACAGAGCTTGAAGAGGACATCATCATTGACTATGGCGTTGATCTATCAACCATCTAAGCGAATATTTTGTGGTTGGTTTGAACCTCTCAAATCAACCACTTATTCCGAATACCCAAAGTTTTTTCGACTCCTTCGACAATTACTCGTGCGAGCTTGTCTTGGTAGCTGAACCTGAACAATTTCTCGGCTGTCGGATCGTGTGAGATGAAGCCGACCTCCACCAGTGCGGCCGGTGCGTTCGTGTGCTTCAGCACGTAGTACTTCGCCTCCTTGACACCTCGGTCTTTTTCTTCAGGAAAGCTTGAAGCCAGACCGTTCTGGATGTTTTCGGCAAGGCGTTTCGTCACGCCTCCAACACCCGGATATTTGAACGTCTCGATTCCGCTTGCGTCCTTGTTCTCGGCGCTATTGCAGTGGATCGAAATGAACGCGTCCGACTTGGCAGCGTTCGAAATGTCGCATCGCTGTTGAAGCAGAAGCGCCTGATCCTTCGTTCGAGTGAGCACGACGCGATGCCCTTTCGCCTTTAGTTTGTCCGCAATTTTGTTTGCGATACCCAAGGCCGCTTCAGCCTCTTTGTAGCGACCATTCACAGCCCCCGGATCAGTACCTCCGTGCCCCGGGTCCAGCACGATAGTCAGTTTCTTACTCATTTCTTGACAACCTCCCTACTCTTAATTTCCTTAATCGCTCGATGCAGAAAGCCTGGGATCATGCCGCCAAAGCCAAGGCGGTCAAGATTCTCAAGCGTGCTGCCGAGTTCATTAACGGCGTAAGCCGCAATAGCCGCGTTGCGCAGCATGTCTGTGCCTGCGATTACGTCAAGCCCATGCGAAAGCATCACGACGACGAAAATGAAAACCTTTTTGAAAAGTCCTCGAAAGCCGACACGGCTGTTCCACTCGCCGGTCTTTCCTGCAGCGATGGTCCCCGTCACGTAGTCCACGGCGACGAACATCAACAGCCACTGCAACTGCAGGTCAATACCTCCTAGCGCCCAAGCCAGTGCGCTTCCGACAGCCCCTGAAGCGAGCATCAAATACGCCTCCCCTTTAGCAGGTACGAGCAACGACATGTAGTCGATGAACGTCTGCACAAACCCTCTCTCCATAAATCACCTCCTTGTTTGTTCTCCCCTTCACCATATTCAACGACCGTCAAAATCCCTAGCCCTGACACGCCTGCCATCACTACAGGCGTAAAAAAAGGGGACGGTTTCCCGTCCCCCTGTTATGGAGCTTTAAGCCTTATCTTTTAAGTCGCTCAACCTCTTCCGAAAGTCGCTGAACCGCGAGGATCAACGGACAAACGAGCGAAGCATAGTCCACCGCCAGATAGCCCTCAGACGACTTGCTGACAAAGAGCTTCGCAATCTGCGGGTCCGCATTCTGGACCTGCTGCGCGATGAGCCCCATGTGCTTCTGACCGTCTTCCTCGCCGAGGTAGGAATAGGTGACAACTGGGAGCTTGCGAATGAACGCAATCGCTCGATCGGCATCGACCTTCGCAATTCCTTCCTTAAGCCGAACGTCCGACGAAACGCTGATGGCCGTCTTCGAGTAGATTTTCGAACCGGCAATCATCGTCTCAAGGCCGTTCGTCGCGAGCGTCATCATGGACGACGTTTTGAAGAGCGCCTGAGTCCCGTTGAGACGAATCACGTCAGAAGCTACAGAACCGCCAAAGTCCTGGCCATCCTGACCGTCGCGTCCATTCGTACCGTCACGACCATCAGTTCCCGGATAGCCCTGAGGACCGCGTTCGCCATCTCGACCAGGAAGTCCATCCTTACCAGGAGCGCCGTCTTTACCGGGCGCACCCTCAGCACCGGGAAGTCCATCCTTGCCAGGAAGTCCCTGCGCACCACGAGCGCCGTCGATGCCGTCCTTTCCATCAACACCGTCCTTGCCGGGCAGGCCAGGCTCACCCATAAGGCTCGCGAGCCATTCAACCTCGCTACCAATGAAGCCGTTGGCGACAGCGACCTCATAGGCACTCAAGCCATCAGCACCATCGGCACCTGGCGTGCCAGAGCCACCTTCGCCCTTGAGGGCAAAGCGAGCGTCCGCTTCGGTCTTGCTGTAGATCGTGAGGCTGTTCGCCTTTTCGTCAAGCACATCCGAAAGCCATTTGTCTTCGTTGCGATAGTTCACAACGTCGGTGGAGTGATCCGCAAGCACTCGGATCGGAGCCGGCTTGAAAGTCGAATCCATACGGTCGTACCAGAACCCAATCAGAGATTCGTCGAGCGTCTCGATTCGAATCAAACGCGCGTCGATCACTTCGGTCGGATACTCCTGCACGCCGATGCAGAGGTCCTTTTCGTTGAGCTGAGCGTAGAAGAAGTAGATCACTTCGACCCAGCCGTTGCCAGTCCACTTCTTACCGATGACGGTCTTGTCGTCAGTCGTACCGATGTAGATGTAGTTGGGAATGGTCACCTCAGTCGGGAAACCGTATGTGCCAGTGCAGATGCTCTGGTCGTTAATGAAGCCGTAATAAAACAATGGCTTTCCTTATAAAAAAAGGCCGAGGGACAGTCCCCCGGCCATGAGCACACAGTAGCATGCTCTGAGTCGCAACGTGCCGATTCTCACAGCTCGTTGCATCTATCCTCAGAAGAGGACGCTGTACAGCCACGTGCAGAGAACCCCGGCAATGAAGCCGACCAGTCCCCAGAAGAGGCGCGTCTTGCGACGGGTCTCCGCATCGAGCAGAGCCTTCTGGGCTTCCACCTTGGCGATGAGCTCGTCGGTCACTTCCTCGACCTTGACGCCGAGCTTGTCGAGCCATTCCTTCACTTCTTCCTTCGTCATTTCAGTCACCTTCTCCTTTAGCGCATCTTTCAGCGCCTTGACAATCAAATCCCACATATGAAAAAACCGCCAGAAGGCGGTGTGATAAAGTTATGTGTACGTACCCTGCTCACGGATGATTCGGCAACCGTGAGCCATTTTTGCATTCATATCAAACATGTTTCAAGATGTTACCCCCCCCCCCACCAAATTTCATCGTTAACAGTTTTCTTCATAGAGACTTAGCTGAATTTTATCTACGTCAAAAACTCAATCCTCAAAGACGTAATTACATTCCTTCAAAACAAATTCCCAAAATTATTCACTACACTTGGTTTGGGTCAGCCGCAATGCCTGCAATATGCCAACAATGCATTGACTCCTGGCACAAAATTCACCCAGATTGGGAGTTCATGCTGTGGAATGAATCAAACTTCCCGTTTGATCTTTATCCATATGCAAAAGAAGCGTTGGAGAAGAAATGCTGGGCTTTTATTTCTGACGTAGCCAGACTCCATGCTGTCTATTACCATGGGGGTGTCTATCTGGACACCGACGTAAAAACAATCAAAAGCTTTAACAATCTCCTAAATCTTGGTTGTTTTGTCTGTTTTCAAGGTCCCTCTCAAATAGCGACATCAACAATCGGCGCAAAACAATATCATCCTTATGTAGGCCTTCTTCTCGACTGGTACCGCATGATTCACCTGAGAAATGCCTATCTTCGTGTTGCAAACGTTCGCTTCATCAGCAAGATCACAAGGCTTTTTTACAGCATAAAACTCCAAGGAAAACAACTCTCACTTTACGACGATGTACGTATATTCCCGAGAGAGTATTTCACGCCAGAAAATATTGACGGCAACTGGAAAGTGACAACAGATACCTACGCGATTCACATAAGCACAGGGATGTGGTAGTCCGTTAAGAATGTGAGCCCGCCTTACCCCTTCCCGCAAATCGATGGAGAAGGGGTTTATACATGGCTTTCTCTCGTAGCCTTGAGCACAGAAGGTACTTCCGGCCACACCACTTCACGCGGGAAACCATCCTGCATCGGCACGTCACGAAGCGCCTGACGATAGGCAAAGACCTGCACACGATCTCCATTTGAAAGCGGATAGTCTGGCATGGCGAGGTAGTCCGTTTTTGCAATAAGGCTGTCACGCTTAGAGCGAACTTCAACGGCGCAGTCTTCATCAGTCATGTTTGCGATGCGCTCTGCCAAACGCGGCCTCGTTCAACGCGCAGCCGATAAGCCCGCGACGAAAGCGTCTCGTCGGCATAGCCTTTAAAAAGCGTGTTGAGGAGCTGATCGAGCGCAATCAGAACTTGCTTGAGGTATTTCCACATGGTCAGAAGCTCAAGTGCGAGAACGTGAACTTGATCGCGTTGAGCTCTTCGACGCTTTCCGCGCCTTCGACCTGTGCGCGATATGCCCACTTTTGCGCATAGATCGCCTGAGCGTTCTGGATGATCTCGATCTGAAGCGTCTCGCATTGGGCGCGGTTGAGTTCGTGGAAGTTGTTCTCGTAGTCGCAGAACATAACCGTATCGTCGCCGATCGTTTTCAGAATGCCCTCGATGTCGCGGTTCGCGCGGTCGTTTGCGTCTGCCGTGAAGCCGAGGGACGAAACAACATGAGCGCCAGCCTCGGCCGCTTCGTGTGCGCGGTTGAGTTCGGCCAGTTTTCTTGCTTTGACATTCGGAAAGCTGTTGTATTCCGCTTCATCCTCTTGTCGCTCCTGTTCGAGTCGATCTTTTTCTGATTGATATAAATCAACAAACGGTTTTACCCAATCGTTGTACTTAGATTCGTCAAATAAGATAGCTTTGCCAAAGTGAAACTGAATAACTCCCTTAGATTTAGGATGAATAGTATATTGTTCAGACCAAGTGAGGTCCATAATGTTTTCTTTATTTTCCGGGGCATTGAGCATTAGTTCTGCCGAAACAGAATTAGACACGATGCTATCGCCATCAACGTGAACATTATGAAGGTCTAAATTAACTTCGACGTAATTTTTAATATTAGACATCAAAATCTCCTTTAAATAAAATTAAGCGGTACGCTTCCAAATATTAACCACTTCAAACGGCGGCATGTTGTTATGCGATGCCCCCGAACCTGTCCAACCAGTCGAACCACCACGAGCCCTCGAACCATCAAAACGGAAGCCTTGTCTGTTGTATCCTGAACCGTCCGCATTACCCGAACCGCCGCCACCTTCGTTCCACTCATAGACCGCGCCTTCAATGGACACTCCCCAATTGTGGAAACGCCCTGCGGTCATGCCGCCCGTCATGTTAATAGAGCCCACCCCATGAGAATGGCTCGGAATCTGCATTTCATTAAGTGTAACGGCTTCTTCCCCGCCAACAGCTCCTACCGCACGAGCACCCGCACCGAGCAAAAAGCGGTTCTCAATTTTTTCCCAAGTCCCGCCCCATGCTGTATTAGGGTCGAATTTGGCATCAGCAGAAAGGTAGGTCGAGCCGACAGGGAAATACGCGTCTAAAACAATCTTTTTAACGGCTACCGCAAGCGGCACATCGCCATTTTCATCTGCAACATAGCCACCGATCGAGCGCACATGCGTCCGAACGGTCCATTCAACCATGCCGTCCGCAATGACCTGACCATGCGTGACATTTCGCGTATCAAGCAGCTCCGCGCTCGTCTTCCCCGCCTTCGTGCATTCGAGGAAGCGCTCGTACTGGAAGGCGCAGTCCACCTTGTCGCCGACTTGGTACGCCGTTGACTTGCGTCTGAACTCGTTGATTTCGTAGATCAGCTGAGTGCAGACCGCCGTCTGGGGAGCTTCATTCAAAACGTCCTCTTCAGCAGCAAGGCGCACGAGACCGGCCTTGCTCGTCGTAGCGTTCGGAAGCGTCACTTCGCCGGATGCGTCAGGCGCGATGCTATTCACCGTCTTCACCGCGCCAGACTCGCTCCACTTTCCGAAGGTCACCCCATTATTGCAGTTGCGCCAGAAGGTGCGGACCGTGTTGTCGGTTAGGTTCGGGACGTAGCAGACTTGCACGATGTTCCCGCTGACAGGAGCACCCGTGTCATAAACCTGCACGATGCAGAAGGTGCAAGCGATCGGTGTATTTTTCAGCGTCCCACTGCAGGCCCATGTTTTGTCCTCAAGCAGCGTGTTCAGGTCCGCGTTGGCGATCTGGATCGTGTGATCTCGCTTATTCGCCAAGCCCTTCGTCAGCTCATCTTTTGTCGCCAGATGACTCATGTCGACATCGATCTGAATGTCGCCATTGCTGTCAGGCTTCTTCTTGTTCACAGTACGCACGGCGTCTTCGACATTTTCGACGCGCGTAATCGGAAACTGAATGACGGGGTTACCCGCCTCATCCGTCGTCGTAAAGACGATGTCCTGTTCTTTCAGAGCCATTATTTAGCCCCCTCCTTTGTATTCAGCCCGTAGTCAGGCTTTGACGTAGAGCGATCTCGAATCGCGCTGCACGTCTTGTGTTTCGCGAAGTCCGAAGCCTCAGCCTTTGTGACGACCTCGGACTTCTTTGCGAACTCTTTGCTAATTTGCTGACTCTGCTTCTCTTTGAAGTGAGCCAGCCCTATCAAATCAAGAAAAGAGTTAGCCATCGGAATGCCCCCTTATGCAAAGAGGGCGTCGATCTCTTCGTTCGTAATGCCAGTCATCGTGATCATCGGAGCCATCGGGTCCCAACTCGCGCCATTCCAAACGACATTCATCCCGGCGTCGATCTGATGAGCAGGATCGGCAGTCTCGACGTTGTACATATCGCCGGCCTTCACGTCCTTGGTCGGCAACGCCGCATAGTTTTCGACGGAACCCTTGTAGTTCACAGCGCTCGCAATGTCCGTTTTCAGCGCGTACGGCGTGAGATCAATATTGACGCCCTTCGAACTGACCGGCAGAGCACCGCCGTTGACGCTCACTTTTTCGAGTACGTTGACCTGAGCTCCCACAGCGACTCCTTGCAGTTTTGTGAAGTCGGCAGCAGACATCAGACCCGCAGCATCAGCCGTGACCGGACCATACGTCGTGTCCTGCGCCGGGATACCAAGAGCCGTAATGTCACCCTTGACGACCTTCGTCCCTAGAGTGACGTGCCCGTTACCGTCGGTCGTGATTTTGTAGAGACCCGCCGCAAGAGCGCCTGCCGTCACGGTCGGATGGACATAAACGGGCGTCTCCACGTCATTGATCTGGATGTTCCCGTTCGTTTCAGAGTTTTCGACCTTCGTAGCCTGAGCCGCAATACCTTGCAACTTGGCGAAGTCTTCCTTGCTCATCAGACCGTCTTTCTGAGCCGTTGCAAGCTCATAGATCGTCTGCGGCATCGTCACCGTTGCGAGAGTTGCACCAGAGACGCTCTTCAGCGTGATCGTGCGCCCCTCGATTGTCATCTGCCCGGCAACGACCGTTTTCAATTTGCTGTCGTAATGAGTTAACCCTTGCTTATCCAAAAAAGCGTTCAAATTACTCATTTTTCTCACTCCCTTTACGATTTAAAAAAGATTGTCAATGAAAGAGTTCTCAATGCTTTCGACGCGAGCCCCTTCGCCCGGTTTACCGGGCTCTCCAGGTTTTCCGTCTGCCCCATCCTTGCCCGGAGGTCCCTGAATTCCTGGAACCTCTACTGTGACAATCTTTGGGGCAATATCGCTACATTGACCTTCGATATAGATTTCTTCAGTTAAAGCAATTTTTCTGCGAAACTTTTCACGTCTTAGGCTTGCATCTGACACGGGTCACCTCCGGAGAAACTTTGATTTTCCCTTCGAGAATCCTTGTGATTGCACCGTCCGGGGACTCAAGCTCAATGTCATAAAGCACCGTATCGCCTGGATATTGCTCGGTGTTTGCGTGATTGAACTTCGCTGTGATTTTCCCGGCAGGCCCATCAATAAGAAGGCGACCATTACACGTTGTCAGCGTATCAATAGCCGCCTCGCTGAATGCGTACCGGCGCACCTGCATGGCAGCCGAGTACCCACTCAAATCAATCGGTCCACTCTTATCTCGCAAGACGAAATAGACAACCTTGTCCGAACCTTGATCGAGAGAAAAGTTGTGAACAGCAGCCATTCCCTCACCTCCTTCAACTCAAGCCATAGTCAGGCTTTTCAGGAGTACGATCCCTTTGATCGCCAACGTCCTTCGAGAGATTGACCGAGATCGTTCCGTCTGCTGCAACATCGACGTTCTTGCCGATCTTGATGTGGCCCAGCTTGTCAGCAGTTGCAGCCGTCAGTTCGTGGACGATGCCAGTTGCGGCAGCGCCCGTCTGGTCGACGGCTTCAGGAGCTCCGCCCGCACCCGGACGGATCAACTTCCCCGCATTCTGGGCGGCCATGAGGCTCTTGTATGCCTCGTCCGCGACTGCCACCTTGTCGGCGGGCATAACGTCCACAGACACAATCTCCGTGCAGTAAAAAGCGCGTTGAGACGCGCTGTAGTAGTAAGCCATCCTGTCCTCTCCTTTCAGAATCCGAGCGCCATCCAGAGCGCCTGGACCTTTCCGTTTGCGTTGTGCTTGAAGGTCGTGTTCCCCTTCGTCAAACCAGTGGCAACGAAGTCCGCAGCAACCTCACCAGTAGGCGTCGCGTTCGCGAAAACAGCGCTCGTCGGGAAAGCAACTGGGAAGGCAACAACGGTCGAGCCATCGGATGCAATCGAGGCTTTTCCCCACTGCACGATCAAACCGTTCGGCAACTTCTGAAAGCCGCTGTCGCCGTGATTCTTCAAGAAGGCAGAAAGCAAGCCAAACGGCGTCACTGCCTTTGTGTTGTCCTTGCCAGCAAGCACTTCCGCAGGCACCGCGATGCGGATCAAACCGGTGCGGCTTTCCGTCGATGTTCGTGCGCTCAGGCTCTTCGGCGTGACAGCACGCGTTCCATCTGTTCCCGCGATCGTTTCTTCATTCGTCGCAAGTTCAACGACACCGAGAGTCGTGGTCGTCGCCGGCGGATTCAGGAAGTTCGTATCTCCGAACGCGATTGAATCCGCAGAGAAGTCCGTCACAGCAAGGTCAATCGCGAGCAGAGCCTGCGACTGCGAAGCCTTCTGGATGATCGGAACCGTCTGCGAACAAACAGCGAAGAGCGTTCCACTTGCCGTGTAAAGTCCGACCTCGTAGACCGTGTAGGCCTCGGCCGAATCATCGCGGGCTGCAAGGTGGATGACGTTGTCTCCAACCGCACCGCCTGCGATGGTCGTCAGACGCTTGAACTCTTCCTTCAGAGCCGTCATGTCGCCAGTCGGCGTGTATTGCCCCGTGCCGTAGCCCACCTCAGTAATGACGATGGGCGCGAATCCTCCCTGCTCTGCCTCAACAACTTCGGCAAGACCGGCGTCAGTAATCAGAATTGTGTTGGCCATTATTCGGCACCTCCTTGTTTCGCAAGAGCAGCCGCCACCGCTGCATCCACAACGGCTTTCAGCGTTGCAGGCGTGATGAGCTTCGTCGTCGACGTGCCAACTTTCGCTTCCTCAACTGTCGCAATTCGCGCATCGAGTGCAGCCTTTCCAGTCGCAGGCGTCATTGCCTTCAGAGCGTCTGTTCCAGCTGTAGCTTCAACCGTAGAGGCGATCTGAATCATCCCCCTGGCTGCTTCGCTTGCGTCCGGTGTCGCCTCATCGACGACAGCCTTTAAGCCCGCAGGAGTAACGGCGCGTTCTTTGTCCGTCCCTGCCTTTGCCTCAGCCTCTGTCGCCAGTTCGACAAGCCCGTTTCGTCCAGTCGTAGCTTTCAAGCCTCGAAGGCCGAGAGGCGTCACATAGAGCGTCCCGGACTTCCCTTCAATCGTTTCCGCTTCGGAAGCAGCCGCGCCTTTCATGGTCGCAGGCGTGAGAGCAGCCGCGCCTTCCGTTCCCGCCTTTGCTTCGGCTTCCGATGCTGTGCGGATGAGACCCGCACGGTCTGCGGTAGAAGTCAAGCTCTTCAGACCGGCGGGCGTCACAGCTCGCTGCGAATCGGTTCCGGCCTGCGTTTCTTCGTCAGTAGCAAGCTCAACAATCCCCGCATTCGTAGTTGTTGCAGCAGTGAAAGAGAAAGACACGTCGCCGAAAGTTATGTTCCCGGCATTCACGCCTTCGAGCTTCATGTCGATAGCAAGCAGAAGATTGCTCTTCTCCTGCTTCTCAATGATCGGTACGTTCTGCGAGTAGACCGCGAAAAGCGTCCCATCAGAAAGGAAAAGCCCGAACTCGAACACTTCATACGAGCCCGGGCCGTCATCCTTGCACGCGACGTGAATCGCGTTGTCGCCTGCTTGCCCACCTTCGAGGATCGGCATGCGCTTGACTTGAGCTTGTAGTTGTGTCTGCTCCTTGGTTGGAGTGTATTTGCCGGTGCCGACGCCGATTTCCGAAATCGTGACGGCGTTCGTCCCGGTCTCTTTTGCGTTGATGACGGCCTGAATACCTGCCGTCGTCAAAACGATGTCCATAGGAATCCCTCCTTATTTTGCAAGCCCGACGAGCGAGCGCATCGCGATAGGTCGTGCCCCGACGAAAATGCCGACTGCCGCATCGATGTCACGGCTGACAATTTCTTCAGAGCGAATACGCGCGTAAGCTACCGGGCGCAGATAGCCGTCGATCCCGAGCCCGCCATCCAGCTGACGAACGAGTACGAATGTGTAGTGCGAACGGACCGGTTTCGCGTCGTCGACGAGCGCGAAAAGGTCCTCCTGCATTTCGGCATCAAGCGTGCCGTCGATGTTTCCAAGCGTCGCCTGAATCTCGAAAGTGTGCGGAGTTCCCTTCGGCTCCATCTGCCACCACTCTTTAATGGTCGCAGCCGATCCAATCGAAGAAACCGCATCCTTGACAGCACGAAGCGTCCCTTTCTTTCGCTTTTCACGCACAACGTTTTTCAGGACGCTACGCTTCAAAGCAACGGGCCACGAATCACGCCAGACGCTCGCATCCCACCCGTAGGCGA
>OHVK01000046.1_pt1 | contig 76235 bp, 77 predicted proteins | sample 1579411 | NCBI WGS metagenome assembly OHVK01 (sample SAMEA3882524, study PRJEB24775) | human gut metagenome | biome: human-associated habitat; feature: intestine environment; material: feces | place: Netherlands | collected 2009/2010 | reverse complement strand
CCCGCCCGGAACTGGTCAACGGACATACGGACGTTATCTGCTCAACCAGTATCCGCCACATTCTGGCTGTACGAAAGAGTGCGCTGCTGCAAATCGACACACTTATCCGGCAACTGGCAGAAATCTCAGTACTGACAGAAAGTATTGGAGGTAAAACCGCCCTGGACTGGGCGATGAAACAGGATTTTCGCTGCGGCTGCTGGCTCATGGAGAAACCGGAAACCGCAATGAAAGCCATCACCCGCAATCTCGATCGCGAAATCTGGCGTGACCTGATGCAACATTCCGGGATGCTGTCATTAATGGATGCGCAGGCCCATGATACATGGTACCGCTCACTGGAGTACGATAACTTTCCGGAAATCAGCGAGGCGAATATCCTGAGTACGTTTGAACAACTGCACCAGAATAAGGATGACGTGTTTGAGCGAGGTGTGATCAACCTCTTCAGAGGGCTGAGCTGGAATTACAAAACCAATTGCCCCTGTAAATTTGGCAATAAAATTATCGTCAACAATCTGGTGAGATGGGACCGATGGGGATTGCATCTTATCACCGGGCAACAGGCAGATCGACTCGCTGACCTGGAAAGAATGCTGCATCTGTTCAGCGGCAAACCGATCCCCGACAGCCGGGAAAATATCATCATTCGGCTGGATGATCACATCCGCTCCGTTCAGGGCAAAGCGTGCTATGAAGATGAGATGTTCAGCATCAGATACTTTAAGAAGGGCTCCGCACACATCACGTTCAGGAAACCAGAACTGGTTGACAGGCTAAATGACATAATTGCCAGGCACTATCCAAATGTATTAGCAGACAGGTAATGTGGCCTTGCCCCGCTATTAAACATGTCATATTTTTGCTATCATTGTGAAAATTTTTCGGAGGAAACATGACTACAAAAGACCGTATTCAGTCCCGACTGAACCGTTCAAAACGTTATGTGTTCACCCGGGATGATTTCAGGGATATCGCTGGCTATGATCAGGTTGGCAGAGCTCTTCGTACACTGGTAAACGAAGGTAAGTTGATGAAAGTGGGCTATGGTGTTTACACCAAAGCCCGTCGTAACATCATCACTGGGAAAATCATGCCCGCAGCGCCTGGGGGCTCTGCTGCAGTAATTACAGAGGCCCTGGAGCGCCTGAATATCAGATACCGTCTGGCAGGAGCAACGGAATGCTACAATAAAGGTCAGTCCACACAAATTCCTGTATCTCTGGGGATAAAAACACCTTCTCGATTTAAAAGAATGTTAATAGTAGGGAAAAGTAAAATCAATGCCTGAATTAACATCATTATTTCCTGACGTTGCCGATGCACTGGATATTGAATCTGTCGCTATCGTCGAAAAAGATTATTTTGTGGTTGATCTTTTAAGATTATTAAAAGAAATAAAACCAGAAACACATACTCTCGTGTTTGCAGGAGGTACCGCATTATCAAAAGCAGGTATCTCGCTAAACAGAATGTCAGAAGATATTGATATAAAGCTCGTGCCAACAGAGAACTTTATGCAAAATGGCAGAGACAAGAGAAGAAAAATTCGCAAGGAAATCGTGCAAATAATCACGGATGTTATTCATAATTCTGACATTTTCAGCTTGGATAATGAAAACGCCCGTATAACACGTGATGAGTATCGTTATAACGAAATCTCGGTACGTTATCCCCAGACATTTGCACAAGTCCCCTGTCTTCGTCCATTTATTAAGCTGGAGTTGATGGAAAGCACTCTGCTGGAACATCCGGAAAGCAGAGATATTTATTCCCTTGTCACGGAGTTAACGGGTAAAGGTACACCTGTAACAGCATTCCCCTGTGCCACCATTTTATCCACTCAGGCTGAAAAGCTCATCTCCATGATGCGAAGAACAGCAGCACATCTTCGTAATCCCGAACAACAGGATGATGAGTTTCTGGTACGTCACATTTACGACAACTACTGCATTGTCAGGGAAAAAGGTGTGAATGTTCCTGTATTGAAAAATTTTGTTCAGATATGTATTCAGCTATGGTAACCAGTACCCACAATTTTGTAGCTCACCAGTTGATGAACTTAAGAAAGGGCTGGATGCACTCCGGGATTATCCTGTACACAAATTGCGCTTTCAACGATTTGTTAAACCGATGGTATTTGGTAATACACAGATTAACTGGGAAGAAGCCTATTCCAGTTTCAGACAAACAGCGCTAAGTGTTCTGACCAGCTAACAAACGCGTTAAGTACGATTCCACAATTCAGCATATCGAACCAGACCAAATGATTACAGCAAAGCACAAAAAAGAGGGATTATAGCGTCAAAAGAATTCGAATTGCACATGGGGGCCTCATTGGTGGCCTCAAAAACAACAAATACAAAATAATCTATATAAAACAATTTGTTATACAATCAGTTTCATTCCGATTCCGGGCACCACTAATTCTTAAGAACCCGCCCACAAGGCGGGTTTTTGCTTTTGGATCTTTATATAAAATAAACTTGGGTGCATAACGCCATCAGGTCTTAAACACTCCCGAATCATCAATAAACATCCCCCGCTAACAAAACACAGTTCAGTTCACATAACATCCCTGTTATCCCACACATATCTGCTGGCCGAACGACGCCAGTGCGCGTACGGAGGCAAGAGCAGCCCTGCACATGGCAGCGCTTGTGGTAACCTGGTTTAATCCGGTGAAAGAGGCGTTTTACATGCATCTGCCAGCAGCCGGAAAAACCAAAAAAGTGGCGCTGGTTGACTGTATGCGTAAATTGCTGACCATCCTGAACGCAATGCTCAGAAAGAACGAAGAGTGAAATGAATCGTAGCATCATGTTGCTCCATAATTTTTACGTTCAAGACAGTTGATTATCGGCGCATATGACTCAAAAAGAGCCTGATGATTGCCTCTTTTCCATAGGCTCTTTCTCTGAAGTGAAGGAAGGCCCGGAAGAAAGCACTCGCTGGCATACGTGACTCCAGCTCAACCGGAGATAATCACCATTGTTATTTTTCTATTTAATAATAATCTCCTGAAAAATAGATATAGCAAAAATACAATCCGGCCAGATTTAATTCCGCATTCATTACCAGAAATAATCAACACTACAACTATTATATCATTCAATAGTCACCGCTAAAATTTTATTATTTTCCTCTTCTTTACATAGAAATTATCAACCTGTTTATTATGCCGAATTTAAATAATTAATCACAAAACAACATCACCATTATTTGCGTGTTTTATTTATTAATAACATAGTCATACGTTCTTTTTTTACAAGGAAATAATCAATTGATAAATTGTTTTTGGTATTAATAGTCAAGTAGGAAACATTTTAACAAATGATAAAAATCCTAAATTCCTTGTTCATAATGTAGGAGTGTGTTAAATAGGTGGGCAAAATTTGGTTCCCTTTCTCGCCTGTAATATTGCAGCGTCTTCGCACCTCCATGAGACATTGCGACTTAATAAGAAGGTGATAAGTCCTGCATATAAGCATGGACTGACCATGGTTTTATATTCATTAAAAATTTTGTTACAACCCATTGATTTAGCATAAATAAATTATAGTGGGTTCGGGTTTGTTGTGACTGTGGCATTATTTCCGTGCAAAGGAGCTGATATGTCTGAAAGACATTTACCTGATGACCAGAGCAGTACTATCGATCCATATCTAATTACCTCTGTTCGCCAGACTCTGGCAGAACAAAGCGCAGCATTACAAAACTTGTCTAAACAACTGGATTCCGGGCAGTACCAGCGTGTCCTTAATTTGATAATGAACTGTAAAGGGCACGTTATTCTTTCGGGAATGGGTAAATCAGGGCATGTCGGTCGTAAAATGTCAGCGACGCTGGCCTCTACGGGTACGCCTAGTTTCTTTATTCATCCTGCAGAAGCTTTCCATGGCGATCTGGGCATGATTACGCCTTACGATCTTCTGATCCTTATTTCTGCCAGCGGTGAAACGGATGAAATCCTCAAGCTAGTTCCTTCACTGAAAAATTTCGGCAACCGAATTATCGCCATTACCAATAATGGAAATTCCACGCTGGCGAAAAATGCTGATGCCGTGCTGGAACTCCACATGGCGAATGAAACCTGCCCGAATAATCTTGCACCAACAACGTCTACCACGCTGACGATGGCGATCGGCGATGCGCTGGCGATTGCCATGATCCACCAACGCAAATTTATGCCGAATGATTTTGCGCGCTATCACCCGGGCGGTTCATTAGGTCGTCGCCTGCTGACCCGCGTTGCTGATGTCATGCAGCATGATGTTCCTGCGGTACAGCTGGATGCGTCATTTAAAACCGTGATTCAACGTATCACCAGCGGATGCCAGGGAATGGTGATGGTAGAAGACGCAGAAGGTGGGCTAGCGGGCATTATCACCGACGGTGACCTGCGTCGCTTTATGGAAAAAGAGGATTCTCTGACATCCGCCACGGCTGCGCAGATGATGACACGTGAACCGCTGACGCTACCGGAAGACACCATGATCATTGAAGCGGAAGAAAAAATGCAAAAGCACCGCGTCTCAACGTTATTGGTGACCAACAAGGCAAATAAAGTCACTGGCCTTGTGCGCATTTTCGACTAATTAAGCAACGGGGTGCGAGAGGTTAGTCTCTCATTGAGTTTGCGCCCCACTGAAACTTTGATAATCGTTACATGTTGATAAAAGTGAAGTCTGCCGTATCCTGGATGCGTGCTCGTCTGTCTGCCATCTCACTGGCAGATATCCAAAAACACCTGGCGAAAATCATCATTCTGGCACCGATGGCGGTGCTGCTGATCTATCTGGCTATCTTCAGCCAGCCTCGCTATATGAGCGAGTCGAAAGTCGCCATTAAACGCTCGGATGATTTAAACAGCGGCAGCCTGAATTTTGGTCTGCTTCTGGGTGCCTCTAACCCCAGTTCCGCAGAAGATGCGTTGTATCTGAAAGAGTACATCAACTCGCCGGATATGCTGGCGGCGCTGGATAAGCAACTAAATTTTCGTGAAGCGTTTAGCCACAGCGGGCTCGATTTTCTTAATCATCTTAGCAAGGATGAAACCGCAGAAGGCTTCCTGAAGTACTACAAGGACCGTATCAACGTCTCGTATGACGATAAAACCGGATTACTGAATATTCAGACGCAGGGCTTTAGCCCGGAGTTTGCGCTTAAGTTTAACCAAACCGTGCTGAAAGAGTCAGAGCGCTTTATCAATGAGATGTCACATCGCATCGCGCGTGACCAGCTTGCCTTTGCAGAAACGGAGATGGAAAAGGCACGCCAGCGTCTGGACGCCAGCAAAGCGGAATTGCTCTCTTATCAGGACAACAACAACGTTCTGGATCCACAGGCACAGGCACAGGCGGCGAGCACGTTAGTGAATACGCTGATGGGCCAGAAGATCCAGATGGAAGCGGACCTGCGGAACTTGCTGACGTATCTGCGTGAGGACGCCCCGCAAGTTGTGAGTGCGCGTAATGCGATTCAGTCATTGCAGGCACAAATTGACGAAGAAAAAAGCAAAATCACTGCGCCACAGGGTGACAAGCTAAACCGTATGGCAGTGGATTTTGAAGAAATCAAATCAAAAGTAGAGTTCAACACCGAGCTGTACAAACTGACCCTGACCTCCATTGAAAAGACCCGTGTAGAAGCGGCTCGTAAGCTCAAGGTGCTGTCAGTGATCAGTTCGCCACAGTTGCCGCAGGAATCGTCTTTTCCAAATATCCCTTATTTGATCGCCTGCTGGTTACTGGTGTGCTGCCTGCTGTTCGGCACCCTGAAACTGTTGCTGGCTGTTATTGAAGATCACCGAGACTAACGCTGTCGCTGAATGAGTTTGTGATGAAATTATTTAAATCAATTTTACTGATTGCCGCCTGTCACGCGGCGCAGGCCAGCGCGACCATTGATATTAACGCTGACCCAAACCTGACAGGAGCCGCGCCGCTTACCGGTATTCTGAACGGACAGAAGTCGGATACGCAAAACATGAGCGGCTTCGACAATACCCCGCCGCCCGCACCGCCGGTGGTAATGAGCCGTATGTTTGGTGCTCAACTTTTCAACGGCACCAGCGCGGATAGCGGTGCGACGGTAGGATTCAACCCTGACTATATTCTGAATCCGGGTGATAGCATTCAGGTTCGCTTGTGGGGTGCGTTCACCTTTGATGGTGCGTTACAGGTTGATCCCAAAGGTAATATTTTCCTGCCGAACGTTGGTCCGGTGAAAGTTGCTGGCGTCAGTAATAGTCAGCTAAATGCCTTGGTCACATCCAAAGTGAAGGAAGTATACCAGTCCAACGTCAACGTCTACGCCTCCTTATTACAGGCGCAGCCAGTAAAAGTGTACGTGACCGGATTTGTGCGTAATCCTGGTCTGTATGGCGGTGTGACGTCTGATTCGTTACTCAATTATCTGATCAAGGCTGGCGGCGTTGATCCAGAGCGCGGAAGTTACGTTGATATTGTGGTCAAGCGCGGTAACCGCGTGCGCTCCAACGTCAACCTGTACGACTTCCTGCTGAACGGCAAACTGGGACTTTCGCAGTTCGCCGATGGTGACACCATCATCGTCGGGCCACGTCAGCATACTTTCAGCGTTCAGGGCGATGTCTTTAACAGCTACGACTTTGAGTTCCGCGAAAGCAGCATTCCCGTAACGGAAGCGTTGAGCTGGGCGCGCCCTAAGCCTGGCGCGACTCACATTACGATTATGCGTAAACAGGGGCTGCAAAAACGCAGCGAATACTATCCGATCAGTTCTGCGCCAGGCCGTATGTTGCAAAATGGCGATACCTTAATCGTGAGCACTGACCGCTATGCCGGCACCATTCAGGTGCGGGTTGAAGGCGCACACTCCGGTGAACATGCCATGGTATTGCCTTATGGTTCCACTATGCGTGCGGTTCTGGAAAAAGTCCGCCCGAACAGCATGTCGCAGATGAACGCAGTTCAGCTTTATCGCCCATCAGTGGCTCAGCGTCAGAAAGAGATGCTGAATCTCTCGCTGCAAAAGCTGGAGGAAGCCTCACTTTCTGCCCAGTCATCCACCAAAGAAGAAGCCAGCCTGCGAATGCAGGAAGCACAACTGATCAGCCGCTTTGTGGCGAAAGCACGCACCGTGGTTCCGAAAGGTGAAGTGATCCTCAACGAATCCAATATTGATTCTGTTCTGCTTGAAGATGGCGACGTCATCAATATTCCGGAGAAAACATCGCTGGTTATGGTTCATGGCGAGGTGCTGTTCCCGAACGCGGTGAGCTGGCAGAAAGGGATGACCACCGAGGATTACATCGAGAAATGCGGTGGCCTGACGCAAAAATCGGGTAACGCCAGAATTATCGTCATTCGTCAGAACGGTGCGGCAGTCAACGCTGAAGATGTAGATTCACTCAAGCCTGGCGATGAGATTATGGTTCTGCCGAAATATGAATCGAAAAACATTGAAGTTACCCGTGGTATTTCCACCATCCTCTATCAGCTGGCGGTGGGTGCAAAAGTGATTCTGTCTTTGTAAGGGGTTGAAATGAGCAAAGCAGTTATTGTCATTCCGGCTCGCTATGGCTCCTCGCGCCTGCCGGGTAAGCCACTGCTCGATATTGTTGGTAAACCGATGATCCAGCATGTTTACGAGCGTGCGTTACAGGTGGCGGGCGTTGCGGAAGTTTGGGTGGCAACAGACGATCCGCGTGTTGAACAGGCCGTACAGGCGTTTGGCGGGAAAGCCATCATGACGCGCAACGATCATGAATCCGGCACCGATCGGCTGGTCGAGGTGATGCATAAAGTCGAGGCAGATATCTACATTAACCTGCAGGGCGACGAACCAATGATTCGCCCGCGGGATGTAGAAACGCTGCTACAAGGAATGCGTGACGATCCCGCGTTGCCGGTGGCAACGCTATGCCACGCGATTTCTGCCGCAGAAGCGGCTGAGCCAAGCACGGTAAAAGTGGTTGTGAATACCCGCCAGGATGCGCTTTATTTCAGCCGCTCACCGATTCCGTATCCGCGTAATGCTGAAAAAGCGCGCTACCTGAAACACGTCGGTATTTACGCTTATCGTCGCGATGTGCTGCAAAACTACAGCCAGTTACCGGAGTCCATGCCGGAGCAGGCGGAATCACTGGAGCAGCTAAGGTTGATGAACGCGGGGATCAACATCCGCACATTTGAGGTTGCCGCAACCGGTCCGGGCGTCGACACCCCAGCATGCCTGGAAAAAGTGCGCGCCCTGATGGCACAGGAACTGGCTGAAAACGCATGATTGGCATTTACTCGCCTGGCATCTGGCGTATTCCGCATCTGGAGAAATTTCTGGCGCAACCGTGCCAGAAACTTTCTCTGCTGCGCCCTGTTCCACAAGAAGTTGATGCTATCGCCGTGTGGGGACATCGTCCCAGCGCGGCGAAACCAGTCGCCATCGCCAAAGCAGCGGGAAAACCCGTCATTCGTCTGGAAGATGGATTTGTGCGTTCGCTGGATCTTGGCGTCAATGGCGAGCCGCCGCTTTCTCTGGTGGTGGATGATTGTTGCATTTACTACGATGCCAGCAAGCCTTCAGCACTGGAGAAACTGGTACAAGATAAAGCCGGAAATACAGCTCTGATAAGCCAGGCCAGAGAAGCGATGCACACCATCGTGACCGGGGATTTGTCGAAATATAACCTGGCACCTGCGTTTGTGGCTGATGAGTCAGAACGTTCAGACATCGTTCTGGTTGTCGATCAGACATTTAATGATATGTCAGTGACGTATGGCAATGCTGGCCCGCATGAGTTTGCTGCCATGCTGGAAGCCGCGATGGCGGAAAATCCTCAAGCCGAAATTTGGGTGAAGGTGCATCCGGATGTCCTGGAAGGAAAGAAAACAGGTTATTTCGCCGCTCTGCGCGCCACGCAACGAGTACGTTTAATTGCCGAGAATGTCAGCCCGCAGTCGCTGTTGCGACACGTTTCCCGGGTTTACGTCGTGACCTCCCAGTACGGCTTTGAAGCCTTGCTGGCAGGAAAACCGGTGACATGCTTCGGCCAGCCCTGGTATGCAGGCTGGGGCTTAACCGACGATCGCCATCCGCAGTCCGCTTTGTTATCTGCCCGACGCGGTTCTGCCACGCTGGAGGAACTTTTTGCCGCTGCATACCTGCGTTACTGTCGCTATATCGATCCGCAAACGGGAGAAGTAAGCAATCTATTTACCGTGCTGCAATGGCTGCAATTACAACGTCGACATCTGCAACAGCGTAATGGTTATTTATGGGCGCCAGGCTTAACGCTGTGGAAGTCAGCGATCCTGAAACCTTTCTTGCAAACGGCAACAAACCGGCTGAGTTTTTCACGTCGCTGTACTGCGGCGAGCGCCTGCGTGGTATGGGGTGTAAAGGGAGAACAGCAATGGCGAGCCGAAGCGCAGCGAAAATCACTGCCGTTATGGCGAATGGAAGATGGTTTTCTACGTTCATCCGGACTTGGCTCTGACCTTTTGCCGCCGCTATCGTTGGTCCTGGATAAACGCGGGATCTACTATGACGCCACGCGCCCCAGCGACCTGGAAGTGCTGCTTAATCACAGCCAGTTAACACTGGCGCAGCAGATGCGAGCTGAAAAATTACGCCAGCGACTGGTTGAAAGCAAACTGAGCAAATACAACCTGGGGGCCGATTTCTCTCTGCCTGCCGAGGCCAAAGATAAAAAAATCATCCTGGTGCCGGGTCAGGTAGAAGACGATGCCTCAATTAAAACAGGCACTGTGTCGATTAAGAGCAACCTTGAGTTATTACGCACAGTACGCGAGCGCACTCCGCACGCTTACATTATTTATAAACCGCACCCGGATGTACTGGTGGGGAATCGCAAGGGCAATATTCCGACAGAACTAATTGCTGAACTCGCTGATTATCAGGCACTGGACGCAGATATTATTCAATGCATTCAGCGCGCAGATGAAGTGCACACCATGACATCATTGTCCGGGTTTGAAGCGTTATTACATGGCAAGCAAGTTCATTGTTACGGCCTGCCCTTCTATGCCGGTTGGGGTTTAACCGTTGATGAACATCACTGCCCGCGTCGCGAGCAAAAATTAACGATAGCAGATTTGATCTATCAGGCGTTGATTGTTTATCCAACCTATATCCACCCAACACTGCTACAACCTATTACGGTTGAAGAGGCGGCGGAATATTTGATCCAGACGCCGCGCAAGCCGATGTTTATTACCCGAAAAAAAGCGGGACGAGTAATACGCTATTACCGCAAATTAATTATGTTCTGCAAGGTCAGATTTGGCTAAACAATTTCACAGTTGACTATTACACAAATTATTTATGCAAGGTAATGCACTAACCGTTTTATTATCCGGTAAAAAATATCTGCTATTGCAGGGGCCAATGGGACCCTTTTTCAGTGATGTTGCCGAGTGGCTAGAGTCATTAGGTCGTAACGCTGTGAATGTTGTATTCAACGGTGGGGATCGTTTTTACTGCCGCCATCGACAATACCTAGCTTACTACCAGACACCGAAAGAGTTTCCCGGATGGTTACGGGATCTCCACCGGCAATATGACTTTGACACAATCCTCTGCTTTGGCGACTGCCGCCCATTGCATAAAGAAGCAAAACGCTGGGCAAAGTCGAAAGGGATCCGCTTCCTGGCATTTGAAGAAGGATATTTACGCCCGCAATTTATTACCGTTGAAGAAGGCGGAGTGAACGCATATTCATCGCTACCGCGCGATCCGGATTTTTATCGTAAGTTACCAGATATGCCTACGCCGCACGTTGAGAACTTAAAACCTTCAACGATGAAACGTATAGGCCATGCTATGTGGTATTACCTGATGGGCTGGCATTACCGTCATGAGTTTCCTCGCTACCGCCACCACAAATCATTTTCCCCCTGGTATGAAGCACGTTGCTGGGTTCGTGCATACTGGCGCAAGCAACTTTACAAGGTAACACAGCGTAAGGTATTACCGAGGTTAATGAACGAACTGGACCAGCGTTATTATCTTGCTGTTTTGCAGGTGTATAACGATAGCCAGATTCGTAACCACAGCAGTTATAACGATGTGCGTGACTATATTAATGAAGTCATGTACTCATTTTCGCGTAAAGCGCCGAAAGAAAGTTATTTGGTGATCAAACATCATCCGATGGATCGTGGTCACAGACTCTATCGACCATTAATTAAACGGTTGAGTAAGGAATATGGCTTAGGTGAGCGAATCCTTTATGTGCACGATCTCCCGATGCCGGAATTATTACGCCATGCAAAAGCGGTGGTGACGATTAACAGTACGGCGGGGATCTCTGCGCTGATTCATAACAAACCACTCAAAGTGATGGGCAATGCCCTGTACGACATCAAGGGCTTGACGTATCAAGGGCATTTGCACCAGTTCTGGCAGGCTGATTTTAAACCAGATATGAAACTGTTTAAGAAGTTTCGTGGGTATTTATTGGTGAAGACGCAGGTTAATGCGGTTTATTATTAACATCTTATCAACAATCGACATCTCCATTATATCAATCATAACAGATGGATGATACCTTTATTAGATGTAAAAAGATAAAGTATTTTAGATATTACTAATATATATTAGATATCTTTGGATATAGCACATAATATACATTTCCAACGCACAAGCCAAGTATTCTAATTAACATTAGAGTTATGAAAAATTCGATATAAACACAACAGCAGGGCAAGAAATTTAACCAACATCTTATTTTACGATCGAGGATTAATAAAGAACATACCAACGAGGCATATTTTTAACGGATTAAATAATGCATTTCCTTCTCTTAATAGTTAATAGTATATAACAATACATTAGTCACATTTAAACAAATCGCGACTATAGACTTTGTCGACCACATCGTTCAACTCCTCTGACATTCGGTTAGTGATAATAATATCAGCTTTCCCTTTAAAGATCGCCAGCTCCCGTTCCAAAGGTGAGTTAAAGAATGTATCTCCAGAAATAAGCGGCTCATAAATAATTACTTTCACGCCTTTTTTCTTGATACGCTTTATAATACCAAGAATAGAAGAATCTCTAAAATTATCTGAACCACTTTTCATAATCAAACGATAAACCCCCACAACTTGTGGTCTATGTTTCAAAATAACATTAGTGATAAAGTCCTTACGTGTACGGTTAGCATCAACAATTGCAGATATAAGTTTATTCGGAACAGACTGATAGTTGGCTAATAATTGCTTGGTATCTTTTGGCAAACAGTAGCCACCATAACCAAAAGAAGGATTATTGTAGTAATTACCAATGCGCGGATCCAAACAAACACCGTCAATAATCTGACGCGTATTCAGACCAAAACTTTCTGCGTAACTATCCAATTCATTAAAAAATGCAACTCGCATAGCCAAATAAGTATTTGAAAATAACTTAATCGCTTCCGCTTCCGTAGAATCTGTAAATAAAACGGGTATATTTTGTTTAATCGCTCCTTCCTGAAATAACACTGCCAAACGTTCTGCCCGTTCAGAACATTCACCGATAATAATGCGAGATGGATGGAGATTATCGTATAGGGCTCTTCCTTCTCGTAAAAATTCTGGAGAGAAGATAATATTATTAATACCTAAATGTTCTTTAATTGTTTTTGTGAAACCTACTGGGACCGTAGATTTAACCACCATAATTGCGTTTGGGTTGATTTCCGTTACGTCACGAATGACAGCTTCAACGCTTGATGTATCAAAGTAATTTGAACCTGGGTCATAATTCGTTGGTGTAGCAATAATAACGTAATTGGCATTTTTATAGGCTTCATATTTGTTAGTAGTTGCGCGAAAATTAAGTATTTTAGTTGAAAGATAATTTTCAATTTCCTTATCCTCTATAGGAGAGAGTTTATCATTAAGTAAGTCAACTTTTTTTTGATGGGTATCAAATGCAACCACTTCATGATTTTGAGCCATTAGAATTCCATTTGAAAGCCCAACGTAACCAGCGCCTGAAACAGTTATTTTTAGTGTTCCGAACATTTTATATAGCCCCAAAAATTTAATATATATAGAATAACAAACTATTGTTCAATTATTCCTGATACATCTTTAAACAAACCATAGCGAGATAATAAACCACGTACATCTTTATCACTTACGATACTTTTCCCTAACACTCGTTGTCTTGCCGCGATATCACTATATTCTCTTCGAGATTGTGATATATATCCATCAGGTAGAGCTTCTGTTCCTTTATTCCTGGTAAGTCCGGAGTCTCCCCATAACCCCAATATCAATGGCTGCAGTAATCTTACAATACTTTCTCGCCCATAACGCATTATTACTGTTTCATAAAACTCCGTATCTGCACCAATTAAAGATTGTCTATAGCCACCAACTGTCGCAAAAATATCTTTTTTTATCATTGACGATACAACAGACATTCTTGTGGCTTTATCATCATAGAAGAATTGAATTTTTCCATTTGACGCAACACGGATCCAGTTAGCCATACAGATTACAGCCTTATTATTGCGAAGAACCTCAACTTGTCTTTGTATTCTCTCCGGATGAGAAAGATCATCTGCATCTTGAAAGGTGATGAAATTACCGTGTGCTTTTTTTATTAGCTCATTTCTTATATTATAAGGGCCTTGGTTTTTTCGTGAGCTATATACTTTCACTCTTGAATCAGAATAAGCTATGCTCTTAATTATTTCAAGGCTTTTGTCCGATGAACAATCATCGCACACGAGAATTTCAATATTTTCATATGTTTGATTCAACAATGAATGTAATGAGTATGCAATAGTATCTTCTGAATTGAATACTGACATTATTATACTAACAAGATCTTTTCCATAAACATTTTTTTTCTTATCGAACTTAATTCCTTGCAATATAATTTTATTTGGGTATATATCAGTTATTTCTGATAAATCGTATTTTCGTAGACATTTGTTAAATTGACTCCTATAAATATTCATATTATCTATTACAGCATTACAAATAAAAAGTTCTTGCTCAGGGAGTAGATTATAACTATCTTGCATATCATCGTTTGCATTTAATAATAAAGTCAGGCCATACCCTGCATCGGCTTGATTATCAAATGCTAAATATTTATATCCATTTTTAGTATAATCATGAAATTTTGAAAACTTCGTACAAAAATAAAAATCTTTTTGTTTGGGCGACAATTTTAGATGGTTTATATATTCGATATATCGTTCAAAAATAAGATTAATGAGAAAATCACTCCTTGAATACCGTAGAGCGTTACTTATATGTTCAAAAAGCTTAACTCGTTCGCCATTTTTAAAATAACGAGATTGAATTGTTAGATAACAAACAATTTTAATATAAGTATCCAACATACCAACTTTTCTAAGAGAATCTGCATATCCCAATAAATAAGAAAACTCATTGCCAGAATTCTGAGCTGATACATTCTTAGATAGTTCAAGTACATTGTCGTATTCGTTTATTCTTTTGTGAATAAGGTTATCGTTACCTTTTAAAGGCGAGTTTTTATGTTGAAGATCAACTTTCTCCTTATGAATTGATAATAAAAAATCAAGAGCACCAATATTTGTCCCTAATTTCTTTTTACGTTCAACTAAATTTATATATTCTGCGTTCATACATTCACTTAATGATAAATAAAATGAGAATAAAACTGCATTTACTAAATATTATAAATATAAATCTTTAAAAACATCACTAAAACTCAACGAATGTCACAGTGTAAGCTCACAGAGATATTGCAATTATCTCCGGACAAGCGAGGGAAATGCTAAGTTGATGCAACGTATCTGCGGCGGATATTTGAGGCATTACCATGCCAACATCTATGTGATGAAACACTTTGTTATACCTGAGATTACAAAATTAAGGATGAAAAAATATACTTCTGGGAGAAACATGAGATCAATACAGTTGCGGAAGTTTTTGCTGTATCCACACGAACGCTGTATTATGGCCCAGAGGCACCTATTTCGCGTAGCAAAGCTCCGCTAGTACATCGCACAAAGCAATGGCATCTCGTAATTCTGTAAGAAATACGTCGACTGAGAATAGAGCTTCCCAACCTAGAAGAACAGATTTTTGTTTGCTTGAAGCCGTGGAGTGAACAGCACCGCCTGGTCTGTCCGAGCATTTCAACCATCGGCAGGATGTTCACGGCCGCACACGATAAAATGCGACTGATACCGATGTGACTGCCTCCCCAAGGAAAAACACTGTTCATAAAAAATACAATCCTCCAACCCGCAGATCAAAACGCTATCGCCCGGTAAAGAGCAGTGAGCTCGTTGGTATAGATGCTATTGAGCTCAGAATGGGCGAGCTGCGCTGTTATGTCATTACCATGATCGACGAACACAGCAACTACGCTCTGGCACAGGCCGTGCCGTCACTTAACTGTGATATCATCAAACTCTTCTTTTGCCGTGCAGACCGGCTATTCCCTATCGATATCAACCAGGGCATCGCAGATAACGGGAAAGAGTTCCCAGGAAACTTCGACAAAGCACCGCAGGAATCCGCTAGCAAGCCCTATGGACCTACCCCTTTACGCCTAGAACGCACCTCTGAACGTTTTAAGCGAACGCCGAAAGAACAGTTCATTGAATTTAAATAAATAGACTCTTTAAAGAGCTAAACATATTTAATCAGAAACTAGCTGAAAACCTAGTACTATACTGCAGTAAAAGACAGCATGAAGTGCTCGAATTACTGACACCAGAAGAAAATATTTTACGAGAGAACAAAATTTGCAATATGTGGCGAATCTATACGGTCACTTGCAAAAGTATAAATTGGTATTATAATGCGTGATATTATATAAATAAAATAACTAACTATTTTAACGAAAGCAAAACACCACAAAGAGAAAAATAAAATTTGCAATATATCTCATTAGGGTTCACATTTTTAACAGCCCTTGATTTTAGCTCTCCTATATTTATAAACAACAACAATTAACTTAAATGGAAGGGTAATGAATCCAAATATCGAATTAGCACTGGAGATAATAGCCTGCCCTAATTGATAAGATAAATGTTTCTTAACTCTTTCAGCCTTATCAGCATCAGCATATAAATAGAGTGGCACATCAACGCCATAACTCTTCTTACGTTTTTTTTCAAAAACACACTCACGGATAAGTGCAAATGGCATGGTAATAATCCCCTTGAGGGATTTAGAATACGAGACTATAATATAACCAAGTCGATAACCTAACTCTTGTTTTATCTGCTCAGCTGCTCCATATAGCACAGGTGGAAGTTTCTTTTTAATTTCCTGATTTTCTATAAAATAGTGTTCCAACTGCTCTTGCACTATATGCAATTGTTTTAAAATCTGTTCTTTTTCTGATATTGCCTGAGTGAGTTTTGATTCTTTTTCGCTTATCTCTTCTTCATATTTCTGTATGTCATTTATTTTTTTTTCAATATCATCTGGATATTTTTCTTGTCTCACAACATCGTTGTGATTTATTTTTGAAAGTTTAATTACCTCTTCCTTTTCTTTTTTTAGCTCATTAATCCTGTTCAATAATAAAAATTGTCTTTTCTTAAATATAGATTTAGTCAATTCAATATCTGCATCCTTCTTTTTTGACTCTTGCACCAAATGAGATACAATATTGAAGATAGAATTTCTCTCTTCGACTACCTCCCATAATGCAGCCTCAGCCGAAACGTTATCTTTCGATGTTTCTATATAAGGTAGGTTTGCATAGGCTTGTAACTCATTATAAAGCTTCAGAACCTCGGTTCTTTCTTTTATTAATTCAGATACTAAGTACTCACTAACCTTTGTATCATTAAATGTAATTTCAGTCTCATTTGCACTTAAAGAAAATAAAGTTGTATATTTTTCAAGCAGGGCAATTTCATTTGATTTTGTATAATCATTATTCTCAACCACATCAAACAATATTGAATTTTTGTAATGCGCAGACATTAGATTATCTATTTTTATAATATTACTCAATGGCTTTATAATATTTTTCTTATTGCTTTGAAACGCCTCAAAATTAATCAACACACATCGTTCTTTATTCTCCAAAAAAAAATCAAGCAATCTTTTATTATATGCAATCCAGTTATCTACACTATTATTTATATTTAAAGAGAGAGGGGCATTATTTACTGAACGCATTAAATTATATTTAGGGTGATCATATATCATGATGAATTTTATGCTTTTATCTATATTTTTCCAAAAATCAAGAAAAAATATTATAGATGGATCTGCCCACCCCCAAAGTTTGTTATTTAGATTGTTCATCATTAGTTCAAGAACCATGCTATCCCACATGGTTGAGACTTGAACAGCTGAGAATTCTCTCTCATCTACTACATCATTAACTTCTGGTGTTTGATAAAATTGACATAATGAAGCGGTGATATATTCTGGGGAAATTTTATTACTTGTAGAATAATTTGGTGAGTTCATGCCAATTTCTTTCAAAAAATGTTCAACTATCTGATACTTTGAGCCAGGATGTCCGACTAGCACTAATTTATTCATCATATTTCCTCTTTATTATCTACAAGATTACTTTATTTTAAACACTGTCGTTTATCGTAATGGTGATATTGCAGACATATATTTCAAATCTGTAATGTAATTTAGGTGGCGTTATGTGATAATACTAAATGAAACTATCTATATCTCAATAGCACATCTGATTTATTTGGTATAGCCATTCATCAATAAACAATATCAATATAACTCAGAGCACCTCCTAATAATTGACATATTGCGTTACCACCTTCTTTTAGACAAAAATCTTAATTATAAACTCTACCAAACTAACGCTGATATTTTTCAAAATCATAAAACAAATGGTTTAAATAAGTATATAACAAAATATCAACGTACAACTATTTAAAACAAGTATTTATACTATAAACTTCAGAAACCAACACAAAATACAGGAATGTGAATAAAAAAGTAAGTTTTTACCCTTCCACATTATACACTAATTCGAGGTTAAGTTTTGAATATCCTGCGATTGCTTGTGTTTCTTTTATGATGTCTAAAGGCCATTTTTTTGTAAATGTGTTCCAAAGTCCTTCCATTGAACCTGATGAGACCTCTCTTAGCCAGTTTTTTTCTCTGGGAACACATATCATACCAATTTCATTCTCTAACATATAGCGAGAAAATCTAACATCGACGAATCGTTGAGAACCATCCATATATTTTAAAGATGGTAATTGATCTGCCTTAAGAAAAACAGTCCCTGTACCTAATTGATTTACAACTCTCGGTCGCAATAGCCCTTGAGTAAATGAAAATACTTTTCTTTTAGACTGATCTCCATCAAATGCATCTATGTATATACAGCCATGAATCCCAACAATGCAATTGAATATTGCAAAGGAATTATAAAAATTGAGCATTTTTTCTACATAATCGGGAGGGTAAATAATATCATCATCTGTAAGTACGATCATATCATTTTTAGCGCAAGGAAATATAAATTTGCCCACATCCTTATAATCTTTATCTGGAATAACTGGATTTAATTTTGAAAAACCATCTAATTCCTCAGGAATTTCTTCAAACTCATTCAGGCAAAGATTAATTTTATCTACTTGAGCATGTAAACTTTGTATAGAATGCACCAACTCTTTTTTTCGAGGTGGGTATGATGACATATTTGCAACAATCATGGGGTAATATTTTAATTAATATTGCATGTTAATGAAAACTATCAACGTATTGATAGTCGTTTATTTATAGGAAATGCTTAATAAACAGAACACATTAAGTTGATTAGAATGACTCCGCACCTCATGGACGATATGTTTAATTAAAAATAACTACTAGGGTGTACGTTTGATATATTTATCTTCATCTAAATTATTACTCTTACCATATCAAACCACTCTTTGCATAAACATTTCCTGTAACTATCTAAAAATAAATTGGCAGATAATTAATTAAAGAATAACAGCAACGTATTACGAGATCACGATCAAATTCATAATTGCCTAGTTCAAAGTATACTGTCCATCCTCCTCATACACTAAATACAATAGAGTTTATATAATTATATAGAGTGTGATTACAATCTCCGGCAATGACACTGTTAGTGCAACAGTAATCAGGCCTCCCTCTTAGTATTGCTTACGCTGAAAGAATAACTGGCAGCCTGCCACACCATGTTGTCTGGCAACGAGGAAGACCGCCATTTTCGGTTCAAGGCTCTGCTGAAAAATAGCGATTTTCCTGTGTGGCACGCTGTCTGCGTTTCTCTGCTTCTAAGACACCAATTATCTATTCTCCAACTACTAGTCTAAAAGACTAGTATCACTACTATCAGTTATTTAAATGATATTGATTGCCTAGAGATTCAGGGAGCTAGTCTAGTTATTCAGAGAACGGTATCTTAACAATTTTGTTATGATTTTAGGAGATCTGGATTTCTATTCATGATGCTTGGCGACAAAAATAAATGAACAAAAAGAACTTATATCAGCCACAGCAACATAATTTCTTATGTCACTTGTATTCTACCTGTGTCATTAAGTTTATCGTTTCAATTTCATAAGATACATATGCTATTTGTCATATTAATTTTATTATTAACACCAACGAATGACAAGCAGAACATATAAATACCTGAACTAAGAGTTAATTATTTAATATAATTATCATTCAATATCTAAAGCTTGATACATTTTATACTCATCTATACCACTTTGAACATTCTCATAATAACCAATAATATAGCTATTTTTAAAAACAATCGCCACATCACAAAACTCTTTCAATGAATTCAAACTATGTGAAACCATCAAAAAGCTAGACTCTTTATGCCTTTCTTTAAACAATTGAGCGCACTTCTCTTTAAACCTGGCATCACCGACAGCTGTTACTTCATCGACGATATAATAATCAAACTTAAATGCCATGCTTAAACCAAAGCCTAAACGCGATCGCATACCTGAGGAGTAAGTTTTGATCGGCATATCAAAGTACTTACCGAGTTCGGCAAATTCTTCGACAAACTCAATTTTCTCTTTCAGCTCTTCTTGCTTCGCGTATAACCGCGCAACAAATTTTACGTTTTCGCGTCCGGTTAAACTTCCCTGGAATCCACCGGCGAGGCCGACTGGCCATGATATCGTTTTATTGGTGATGATCTTTCCGCTATCGGGGCGGTCAATGCCACCAATCATTCTCAGTAACGTTGATTTACCCGCACCATTACGACCAATAAAGGCAACGCTTTTTCCTGAAGGGATTTCGATGTTTAAATCCTTAAACACATAGTGTCGCCCCGTTGGCGTACGATATGACTTCGTCAAATTCTCAATCTTAATCATGATGTCAGCATTGCCTCCTCACGAGTTCGGTATAACGCCAGACCGATGAACAGGGTGACCAGAGTGAACATTGCAAGGTAGTTCAGACTCACGCCTTCGCTGATATAGCCAGGCATAACTGCCTCGCGGCTTAACTCTACGACATGCACTAATGGGTTCCAGAGTAGATATGACCAGTATTGCTTCGGAATCGAATGTAGAGGGAACATGATGCAGGAGATGAAATACAGCGGCTTAAGCAGTATCGGCAGGACCTTTTGCATTTCAGGGAAGGTTTTACCAACGACCATGAATATTAAGCCGATGCCACATGAAAGAATGATTAACAAACTCCAGGTGAGCACTAGTTGTAAAAAGTTTGTTATCTCGAAATATTCACCTGCCATCCAGACGATAAGCATGAGCAATATATAAACAGCAACGTAAATCAGCGTCTCAAGCAGTGCGCGTGCAATGATCGTATCGATGGGTTTTACTGGTCGATAATTAAACAACCCCTGGTTCGCTTCAATAGCGCCTACAGAACGATTGCTGATACTGCTAAAGATAAAAAAGGGAATCAGGCCATTAAGTAAAAACACCGGGAATGAGATGTCTGGCATCGTGCGGTGCATAATGTAACCAAAAATGCCCAACAGTATCAGCAAATGCGCAGAGGGTTCGAGAATCGCCCACAAATATCCCAGACGGAACTTACCAAAGCGTGTTCGTATTTCTCGTAGAAATAATGCCTCTACGGTGACTTTCTGGACTTCAAATCCACTTCTTGCCATTTGATGATGTGATCCTAATCTCTTCAGGTACGCTACCGCCCTTGGCTTAACAGCTACCAATACACTGGAGGTAATGCTTATTTGTAACTGGATAAAATTCACTCAGACGGTTTGACCTTTTTAATAGTCGCAAAAAAATTTCAGCAGAAATTATTTCCGCAGGGATAAATAGATCTATTTCCGTCTCGTTTCTTCTAATCCATTCTTCAGGCATGAATGGATTCGGTCTTCTGGTAATTTCAGAAAACTGGCCGTTTTAGAATGCAGATTTAATTTCTCAGGAAATTATTTTTTATTATTACTGTTAACTACTTGATTATAATACCCCCTATGGATTTTATGCGTAACAATACCTGCAATCCGTTTCAAACCAGAACGCACGCGATTGATTACCAATAAATTGTTCACAAAGAAACTATTTCCCTATTTAAAATTCACTCGTGTACTTCTTATTTATATCTACAGCCCCCTCTTTACAGCCATATTTGTGATTTATATCACATTTAAATGGTGTTATTTAAGTCGCACCAATAATCCCGAAGGTAATTATTTTCGTCGATTAAAATATACATCTTGATTATTTTGTGTATTTATTTTAACCAGTGTTACAACCAACACCATCCCTCAGTAGATATACCTGAGCAGACATTTCTTAAAATCGACGAATAGTTTCACTGGAAATTATTATGCTTATTTGAAATTCCCTTTCTGATTATCTCCAGGAATTTTACTAATTTCCAAGCAACACAAAATACAGATCACACAAGAATTATCCTATATGTTTTGACCTATCAATTGTTACTCAATGATTTATTACAACTATTAATAATCATAATGTGTCAAAACACTTAAGCATCTTTACAGTCTTAGAAAGGTGTCGATTAACGAAGGCTACATGGTGAAAAACAGGTTCCTTCAGTGTTACCGAACATTCCGTGGTGGTCTGGAGGGAGATAAATCTTGCTACATCGGAACTCAGCCCGGTGAGCTGGTTTGACAGTTCCGCACTCACCATTGGGCTAAGGGTTATCAGGTGGGGTTAAGGAAATGGCAATACCTACCCCCGTCCAAACTCCAGTCGCAGCACATTTACCATCCCTGGCTTCTCAGCAGCACTGACATCAATTTGTGTCACCCGCAGCGCATATTTTTCATCCAGTGCGTTTAACCATTTCAGAAGGTCATTAAACACCACAGGTTCTATCCAGACCTGAATATTCTCCCCACGCTCGGCTATCCGCTTGATGACCACCGAGTGCGCGGAAGCGCTGTCACTGATGACCCGCGATACCTGTGCTTGCGTTGTCGTGCCGGATTTTCGCGCCGCAATAATATCCGGCGCAGTGCTCTTCAGTCGCGCGTTCATCGCCACCAGCTGCTGCAACATCGTCTCCTGTTGTTCTATCCGCTCGCTCAACGGCTGCCAGATGAGGACGTAATATACGGCGCAAAACAGGAACACGGCCGCGGCCAGTAACATGCCTTTTTCACGCGGCGAACGCCCCGCCAGGTGCTGTGCCAGCCAGTGTTCGCCACGGCTTAACTGGCGTTCACGCCATTGCTGAAAATAGTGAATAAATTTATCGCGTAACATGTTATTTCCTCCGCAACGTTACGCCGCCGGAAACCGCATCACCCTCTTTCTGTAACGCGTCCTGTTGCACAACATAATCTGCCGCCAGTGCGCTACGCAGTTTATCGAAGCTGGCAAAGTTCGCAGCCCGTAGCTGGAGGTGAAGCGTCTGGCGTTTTTGATCAAAGGTGAAACCACGCATTTCGATGTCGGTAAGTGACGCTGATTTCAGGGTACTGGCGATCGCTGACAATTCTGCGAGCAGCCGGGTATCGTCGGCCTGTGGGCGATATTTTTTCAGCGCCATCGTCACCTGAGAGCGTAAATTCACAATCCGCTTCTGCTCCGGGAATAGCGTTAAGAACTGTTTCTCCGCCTGGGTGCGGCTTTGCGCCACCTGTTCGCTGACGCTCCATAACGTCACGCCCCGTTCCACTGCCAGCGCAACCAGAATCAGCAATATCGGCAGAATCATCACCCGCCAGCGCGCCCACTGTTTTCGGTAGCTGACGCGAGGCTGCCACGGTCCAGTCAGCAGGTTCCCTTCCGGTTCGCCATAAGTGGTAATGGCGGGCAGAGCCGTCACTGTCAGGCGTTCGGCGTCTGCACCAGCCCATGCAGACAGTTCTTCCGGTGCAATGCCGACCACGGTTAGTGAAAACGGTAAATCCTGCTCATTGAGCTGTGCGCGGAACATGACCGGAGCCAGCGCCCGCCCGGCGCTCCATCCCCGGCATTCATCGATGCGGCAGATAACCCGTTGCGCATCGCCAGCCATATAGCCACAAGGAATGGACATCCAGTCTGGCGCGACGGTAGCGCGGGTGATGCCGTTTGCCTGCAACCATTGCGCAATGTTACGCATATGCTGTTGGTGAATCACTGCTACGGTTGCCAGTTGCTGGTCGATTTTCAACGGGGCGAAATGCAGTTCATCGATATCCTGATTCAGCTCTTCTTCCAGCAAGGCGGGCAGAATAGTCGGTATCTGCTTGCGGGCGACATCAGGCAGTTCAACCTGCCAGACGCTGATCCATTCGCCGGGAATGTAGAGTCGAATCGCATCGGTTTGCAGCCATTGCTGGAGACGTTCGTCAGCAACGTCAGGCCAGATACCGTGTTCCACATCGGGTGTACGGCGCTGCCAGCGGACGGTGTCGGAGTCGCAAAGCGGGAAAAAAATCTCAAGGATGGAACTCACTCACTTTCTCCTGTCTGATGCCAGAGAACAGAAAAGTGTTGTGGGCCCATGCGGACAATTAACGAGTTCATCGTCAGTTCAATCTCATTCACGGTGATATCTGAACGCAGCCAGAAGTAATTCCTGTCCACGCTCAGGACGGTTTTTAGCTGTTTTTTAGTACGCTCATCGACGTCTGCGAGTAGCGGCTGTGCAAGAAACTGATCGACATCTTCCCAGCCCTTCGCCGGACGTTGTTGTAATAACGCCCGCGCCTGTACAGGGCTTAACCACGGGTCAAACAGCGCCTCAAGAATCACACTTTGCGTGACATCCAGGGTGTTGATGTTGATTTGCTGGCGGGTCATCGGCAGCGCACAGACCAGCGGTTTCAGTTTTTGATAAAGTCCGGCGTCCATTCCCTGCACCACGCGCATCTCACTGATATCGGCCAGCGGTTGATTAGCGGCGTAAAACGGCACCGAACGGGCGAGATACTCGCTGTCTTCACGACCCAGACGCGTCTGCACGCTGCGGTCTTCGTCAATAAACTCCCACAGGCTTTCGGCTATCAGTTCGGCACGATAAGCAGGCACATCGAGGCGCGAGATCAGGGCAATCAGTTGTTGTACCGCGAGCGGACGCGACGCCGTCGTCGGCTGAGCGAGGGCATTCAGGTTAAAGCAGGCCTGTGCGTCACGCAGAGTGACGGCGATTTGCCCCTGCGGCAGTGGGAAAAAACGAGGGCCAGAAGCCCACGGCTGTGCCTGATGCACACGCTTTTCATTTTTCAGGCTCAGACTGAGTGCGCTCAACGCCAGGCTTTCCGCACTGGCGCTGTACCACAGCGCCTGCTGGTACTCCTGCTGGCTGCGCGTTCGCCCAAGTTGTTGCTGCATCCGCCCGGAAAGCGTGATGGTCACCAGCATCATAACCGCCAGCAATACCAGCACCACGACCAGTGCCATTCCGCGTTTTGGTGGTGAGGTGATCATGATAATTGCGGCCCGCGTAACAACCAGATGCGTTCAATTTCGCCCCATTGCGGCGAATGCAGGGTTATGCGTACTGCCACAGGAATCGCCTGCACTGATGACCAGCTCTCCTGCCAGCGCGTGCCGTCGTAGAACTGCAAACGGAGCGAATCCGCCGGGATTAATTTTTGCGTTGTTGGCTTCACGCTGCCTGCCGCATCGGTCAGTGGCCAGGCTAACCGTTCGAGATAACCACCATGAATGCGGTAACCGACGGTGAGCAGATTACTGCGCGGCAGACGCATCAACGGATTAACCACGCCGCCGCGCACAAAACGCATCCCTTCACTCTCAGACGCCAGCACGCCAGCGCCCGCCAGTAACGCTGGTTCACGCTGGCCCTGATCGCCTCTTACCGGACGCGGCATCATTTGTGTCAGATCGTGGTTCAAAAAACTCATCGTTTGCTGCATGAGGTTTAGTTTTTGATCGTGTCCGGCGACGGCGCTATTCACGCGTGTAACGCCGTTTGTCACCTGCAGCGCCATCAGTGCCAGTGAGGCAAAAATGGCAATTGCCACCAGCATTTCCAGTAACGTGAAACCAGCGCAAGTCCTTCTCACTGTTGGCCTCCCACGGCGCTAAACCAGGCGCGTCGTGACTGAATCACCGACGAAAAGTCTTCGTGACGGCTGACTTCAATATCCACTGCCTGGAGCAGCGCGTTGCCTGTACTCAGCGGTGTGGTTCGCCAGTACCAGCGGCTTCCTGCCATATCACTCTCGCCCTGGTGCCTGACCGCTCGTTGTTCACGGGTCATCAGGTAAAGCAGTGCGGTCTGGTTTTCAGCTACCCAGCCCGCTACCGTTTTTTCTTCAAGGATTTGCTGATTACTCAGCGCGCCGCTGGCGATCTGTAACACCGCCATGGCGGCCAACGCAAAAATCGCCAGCGCGAGCATTACTTCCAGCAAGGTAAATCCACGCTTCATGGCATCCCCTCATCACATTGATTGAGGGATAACACGCCATCGTGCGCCAGCTTTACCGCCCAACACGCGTTTTGTGCCGACGCGTAAAAACGCAGTGTAAACGGCGTGGCGGGTTCAAAAGGCGAAAAACGGATCTGCGGTGTCTTCTTTTTCGCCTCTTTTTGCAGCTCCAGTTCAATATCGTGCAGCGTCAGGCGACGACGCTGCAGCTCCAGCGCATATTCCTTCTGCCAGATATCACTTCCGGGTTGTAACAGCATCTGCACCTGTTTCGGCACCGTAACCTGTGCCGATAACCGGGTCGCAGAAACGGGCAACCATTGCCCGTGACGACGCTGCATAAACTGGTAACCTGGCGGGTCGATTAGCACACCGAGTGTTTGCCCTTCGATCACTGCCCTGTCCTTAAACTGCGCAAAGCGAGTCAGAAAATCCTGCGCCGCTTTTTTCGCAGGCGGCTCTGAAGCGGTCGCAAACGTCTGTACCACGCCCGCACTGGCAAGGCCGATAAGGAAAATCACCAGCATGATTTCCAGAAGTGTGAATCCGCGTTCAGGCACTGATTACTGAAACTCCTGCAAATTCCAGTTACCGATATCTGCGCCAGCGCCCTCCCCGTTTTCCTGACCATCTGCTCCCAGGGTATAAACATCAAACAGCCCTTTTTCACCCGGGCTGAGATACTGATAATCATTGCCCCACGGATCCTTTGGCAGTCGTTTAATGTATCCACCGGTACGGTAGTTACGGGAATCCGCCATATTGGCCGGTTGCTGGATCAGCGCCTCCAGCCCCTGTTCGGTAGTCGGATAACGCCCGTTATCCAGTCGGTACATATCCAGCGCATTCTCCAGCGCCACGATATCGCTGATGGCTTTTTGCCGATCGGCTTTCTCTTTGTTGCCCAACAGGTTAGGCACCACCAGACTTGCTAGGACGCCAAGAATAACAATCACCACCATCACTTCCAGCAGGGTAAAACCTGCCCGTGGTTTTTGTGTGCGGGATAACGAATTCATGTGATAACTCCGTAAATTACATTCCAACCATATTGTTCAGTTGCAGCATCGGTTCGAGGATGGCGATGACGATAAACAGCACCACGCCCGCCATCATCACCACCAGCGCCGGCTCAAACAGCCCTAACGCCAGCCCCACCTGGGTATCAAATTCCCGTTCCTGGTTGACCGCGGCCTGTTCAAGCATGGTTTCCAGTTCACCGCTCTGTTCGCCGGAGGCGATCATGTACAGCATCATCGGCGGGAACAGGCGCAACTCCGCCAGCGCGGCGCGCAGGCTGCTTCCTTCGCGGACGCGATCTGCCGCCAGCAGCAGTTGTTGCTCGACATAACGATTTGCCGACACGGCGGCGGCGGTCTGAATGCCTTCCAGCAGCGGAACACTGCTGGCGGTGAGGATGCTTAATGTGCGGGAAAAACGCGCCGTATTCAGTCCGCGCGCAACACGCCCCGTCACGGGCAAACGCAGCAAGGTTTTATCCCAGCGCAGGCGCATCGCAGGATTTTTGAGTAGCCGTTGCCCCAGCACCAGAAGCCCCAGCAAACCCGCCAGCCAGTACACGCCGCTGGTCTGTAACGTGTCGCTCATGGCGATGAGCATTCGGGTGGAGGCAGGCAGCGCGTGTCCGAGATGATCAAACTGTTCGATAATTTTCGGCACTACTGCCGTCAGCAAAATAGTGACCACGCCCGTTGCCACCACCAGCAGTACCAGCGGGTAGAGCATGGCCTGCAGCAGGCGTGATTTCAGATGCTGCCGCTGTTCGGTGTAATCCGCCAGGCGATTGAGCACCACGTCGAGATGTCCGGATTTTTCTCCGGCAGCGACCATCGAACAAAACAGGGAGTCAAAGACGCGGGGATGTTCGCGCAGGCTGTCCGACAGGGTATAACCTTCCTGAATCCGGCTGCGCAGCGCCATTCCGAGGCTTTTTACATGCAGTTTTTCACTTTGCTCACTGACCGCCTGTAAGCAGGTTTCCAGCGGCATTGCTGCCTGCACCAGCGTTGCCAGTTGGCGTGTGAACAGCGCCAAATCTGCCGCCGCCACGCGACGATGTGCATGCCGCCGACGCTGCAACATTCCCCCTGTCGAAGCATTCAGCCGGGCTTCAATGTGCACGGGGATAAGCTCTTTACCACGCAACAATTGACGGGCATGACGCGCGGAATCCGCCTCAATCATTCCTTTGGTTTTGCGACCATTACGCTCCAGCGCCTGATAGTAAAACAGTGCCATTACGCCTCCATGGTTACCCGCAGAACTTCATCGAGAGAGGTTTCTCCGGCGAGCACTTTCTCAATGCCGTTGCTGCGGATACCCGCAGAGTGTTGCCGGACATAACGTTCCAGCTCCAGTTCCCCGGCCTGACGGTGGATCAAATCACGTAATGTGGCGTCCACCACGATCAGCTCATGGATGGCAGTACGTCCGCGAAAACCTTTGTGATTACAGGCGGGACAGCCCTGCGGATGGTACAGCGTGACGGTTCGCGCATCGGTAATCCCCAGCAGGCGTTTTTCTTCGTCGGTGGCAGGCGCGGACTGGCGGCAATCGGGACACAGCGTGCGAACCAGTCGCTGCGCCATCACGCCCGTCAGACTGGAAGAGAGCAGGAAAGGCTCAACGCCCATATCCTGCAAACGCGTGATCGCCCCCACCGCCGTGTTGGTATGCAGCGTGGAAAGTACCAGGTGTCCGGTCAGTGAAGCCTGAACAGCGATTTCTGCGGTTTCGGTATCGCGGATTTCACCGACCATCACCACATCCGGGTCCTGACGCAAAATCGCGCGCAGGCCACGGGCGAAGGTCATGCCGACGCGGGTGTTAACCTGCGTCTGACCGATCCCTTCAATCATGTATTCGATAGGGTCTTCAACCGTGAGAATGTTACGCGAGTGGTTGTTCAGCTCCTGCAATCCAGCGTACAGCGTGGTGCTTTTGCCGGAACCGGTCGGCCCCGTCACCAGAAAAATGCCGTGCGGTTTGTGTAACAGCTGGCGCAACTGCGCAGTCAGTTCGAGACTTAAACCCAGACGCTCCAGCGTCAGGCGAGCCTGGTTTTTGTCCAGCAGTCGCAGCACCACCCGTTCCCCCCAGGCGGAAGGCATGGTGGAGACACGCACGTCAATCGCCCGACCGCCCAGCAGCAGCGCAATGCGCCCATCCTGCGGTACGCGTTTTTCGGCGATATCCAGCCGTGCCATCACCTTAATACGCGATACCAGCAGCGAGGCCAGTTTGCGCCCCGGACGCAGCATTTCATGTAGTGTGCCGTCAACACGAAAACGGATCACCAGACTCTTTTCAAACGTCTCGATGTGGATATCCGAAGCGCCTTCTTTAATCGCCTCTGCCAACATGGCGTTGATCAGTTTGATGATTGGCGCATCGTCGTCACTTTCCAGCAGATCTTCCGTTTCCGGTAGTTCTTCTGCGAGAGTAAAAAAGTCCTCAGCAGAACCGAGATCTTCCATCAGCTGGCGGGCCTCGGAAGAGTCCCGCTGCCAGACCGCATTCAGCCGCTGTTCAAATTCGGCCTCGTCGATTTGCCTCAGCGTAAAAGACGCGTTCAGCCCCCGCTGCAGCTCCTGCAAAACAGAGAGCGACAACGGATGAACATGGAGGATCTCCAGCGACGCTTCGCACCATGCCACCAGGCTAAACCGACGGCTGAAACTGTAGGGCAGACGCACGGTGTTAGCGGTGGTTTCCTGTGCTACAGGCACCATTAACGCGTTCTCCCGGCATTAAGGAACGCGCGAACTTCTGGCGGTAGAGCCTGATTTTGCGCTGGCAGTACCGGCTGCGCGGTGTGCGGCATCAGGCTCAAGCCTTGCTCATCGCGATAGATCTGTTCGGCGCGCATATAGTTATATTTGCGCTGCGACACGCCGTCTGCCGCCATACCGTCACGCAGAATGGTCGGGCGGATAAATACCATCAGGTTACGTTTTTCTTTTTTATCCGCCGTCGATTTAAACAGGTTACCAATCAATGGGATATCGCCAAGCAGCGGCACTTTCGCCACGCTTTCTCCCGCCTGATCGTCCATCAGACCGCCAAGCACGATCAGCTCACCATCGTTTGCCAGCACGGTGGTTTTCAGTTTGCGCTCGCCAAACACGACGTCGAGACTGGTCTGTCCTTCCACCTTCGACACTTCCTGCTCAATCACCATCTGTACCGCGTTTCCTTCGTTAATCTGCGGCGTGACTTTCAGCATGATGCCGACTTTTTTCCTCTCTACCGTATTGAAAGGATTGCTGTTATTAGAGCCAACAGTAGAGCCGGTTAATACCGGAACGTCCTGGCCCACCATGAAGAAGGCTTCCTGGTTGTCCAGCGTGGTGATACTCGGCGTGGAGAGCACGTTCGAGCTGGAGTCGTTTTTGACCGCCTGTACCAGCGCCATCCAGTCGCCTTTCACCACGCCAACCGCCGTACCGCTAAAGCCAGAAAGAAGCTGAGCGAGCGTGGAGAGATCGCCGTTAGTATCCGGGTTAATGGTGGTAGCGCCGTTTTCACTGATCACCGTGGAGCCTTTCTGCGGTTTTGCCTGAGAAATGGCTGCACCCAGCGTGCCAATAGGGATCTGCGTACCGTTAGCAAACTGCATTAATCCGGCATCTTTCGACGCCCACTGCACGCCGAAATTGATATTGCTACCTTCGGCAACTTCCACGATCAACGCCTCGACGTGCACCTGAGCACGGCGAATATCCAGTTGTTCAATCACGCTTTGCAGCGACTGCATGATGTCCTGCGGCGCGGTAACAATCAGGGCATTACTGTGTTTGCTGGCGGCGATGGAGACAACCTCACGCCCGCTACCGACGGTGCCTTCCGCCTCTTCTTTAGCCGCCGTGAGCGTGCCGCTGACCTGCTTCAGTACATCGACCAGATCTTCGGCTTTGCTGTATTTGAGATAGAAAACCTGGCTGTTGCCGCTGCGTTCCATTTCTGAGTCCAGCCGACGGATCAGGCGGCGCATTTTGTCCCGCGTGGCCGGGTCACCACTGACAATCACACTGTTGGTGCGTTCGTCGGCGACAATTTGAGATTTCAGCGTCGCAGGCTGGTTCTCGCCGCTGTTTTTCGTCAGGCTTTCCAGCACGCGGGCGATTTCCGAAGCCGAGGCGTTATCCAGCGGGATCACCTCTTCGGTGCGATTACCCGCATGATCCACGCGCTGGATCACTTCCGTCAGGCGCTCCACAACTGAGGCGCGTCCGGTAAGCATAATCACGTTGGAGGGATCGTAATTAACAACGTTGCCTGAGCCTGCGCTGTCGATCATCTGGCGCAGAATCGGTGCCAGCTCGCGTACCGACACATTACGTACCGGCACGACTTTGGTGACCATTTCATCGCCCGCGTAGTTGTCGCTGCCTTCACCAACCAGCGGCAGCGGCTCGACTTTCGCGGCACTGGATTTCACCACCTTCAGCACGTCGTTTTCCATCGGTACGACGGCATACCCCTGTGCTTCCAGCAGGTTAAGGAATAGCTGGTAATACTGGCGTTCATTGAGCGGGGTCATGGTGCGAATACTCACTTTCCCCTGAACGCCCGGCCCCATAATGATGGTTTTATTAAGGTTAGCGCCGACGGTTTCGATGAACGATTTCAGGTCGGTATCTTTAAAATTAGCGGTGAAAGTGGCTTCTTCCGCCCAGACCGGTGAACTGCATAATGCCGCTGCCAGCACCAGCGCCAGTAAACGCTTTTTTGTTTTGAGGCCAGTTGTCTTCTTACGCCAGACCGACAACGTCATATCACGCCAAAACACGATGAATGATTCTCCTGGATTAAATGCGGTTAGCGCAGCGCGATGGAAATGTCGTAGCGCGCACCCTTGCGTAAAACCGTAAGTTGAATGGAATCCATTGAAGGTAACTGCCGCATCAGAGCAATCATTGCTCGTGGATCAGTGAAATCCTGCTGATTTAGCGCAATGGCGATATCGCCTTCCTTAAAACCGCTGGCATCGAACAGAGAACGATCTGCCCCCGGTTTCACTGCATAACCGACAATCCCTTCCTTACGCACAGGCGTAAGCTGGATATAGTTAAAAATTTTCTGCGGATCTTTCGCCAGTGCCTGACGCACGGCAGCCGGGATCTCAACTGGCGCACTGGCAGCAGGCTCAGCAACAGCTTGCTTTGCTTCGTCGCTGACGGCTTTTTTGCTGGTCACGGCTTTGGTGGGACGCTTCTCTTCTGCCAGACTCAGACGTTCCATTTTCCCCTGATAGCGCAGCATCACATGGTCACGATTAATTTCCTCAATCACCGCGTTGTGAGAGCCAAGCCGTTCGCCCTGTAAATAGACCTGCTGTTTGCCGCCTTCTTCAATCACCGCGCCGGGTCTGGCACCAAAGGCGATCCCGCGCAGCACCACATTAAGACGCGTTTCTGCCACAGGCGCAGGTTCGGGTTGTTTTACCGGTGCGGCGACGGGTTGATATTTGCCAAACCAGTTTTGTTGGCTGACTAATTGCACGTCATTTTTATCGAACGGTTTTGCATCCGCACGGAGCGGTTTATTCGCCGATGAGGAAACCGCCGTATATTCCGCAGAAAAGGAGAAATAGCGCCAGAGTGAATACGCCATTTTTGCAGAAATAATAAGCAGCATGAGCCAGAACATCCCGCGCACCATTTTTCGCAGATGCTCTTTGTCTGTATTAAGAGATTGTCTCTGGCTAAGAGTGTGACGAATTTTTGTCAGCAACTGAATGAGATAAATTCGTGCGTCACGAAAAACAACCCGCGCCAATTTATATCTACCCGACGTTATGCTTTGACTATTCCACAGGTGGTACGATCCAGTTTCCGCTGATACTGGTTTCCTGTACGTGTATCATTAATCGTTATGCTGTAATTAATTCCCTCGGTAATCATTAATTTCACCGTCGGGTCAGCGCACATTTGTCGTTGATAGCTGGTTAAAAAGGCATCAGGTGTCTGCGTGGTCTGAGCACCCGCTTCGCTGATAATGGTCATTTTTACCGTCGTGCCGCTACTTTGCGCCAGCACTAAGGTATATCCCGCAGATTTAATCGGCAGGTTTTGGCTGATATTTTGCGCCTGTTTTTTCGCCAGTAAACTGGCATTTTCATTATGGCCGGCACAGCCACTTAATAATCCTGTAACGCTCAACAATAGCGATATTAATACCCTCCCTGGCATTTGTTTTATCGACATGGTAAATAATCTCTAAGGTTATTAATAAGAGTTAAAATGTCACTTTGATAATGACGTGGTTATCATTAAAACAATGCCTGTAGATAAAGTGTTGCTATACCGCCCAGACTTAAACACGGTCCAAAAGGCAGTGTGGTTGATCCTCTTTTTGTAATAACGGCATATATCAGGCCGCAGCATGATGCGATTAAAGCAACATTGGGTAGCGACAACGGCCCCACCCAGCCACCTAACGCAGCGAAAAGTAATACATCGCCCATGCCTAATGCTTCTTTACGCAGAACTATTCCGGCTATCCAGCGCAGGGAGTAAAAAGTGATAAACCCCACCAGGACGCCGGTAACTGCGTCTTGTAGCGTTAACGGACTCTGTTGCGCCCATGCCGCAATCAGCCCGGTCCACAATACGCCCTGAGTAAAAACATCGGGCAGCCATTGGTTATCGAGGTCAATGACGCTCGCGGCAATCAGCCAGGCGGATAATATCATCACCGCCAGCCCCCATCCACTTTCTGGCCACACCAGACTCGCCAGCAAAAAAGCGAGTGCCGTCAATAACTCCACCAGCGGATAACGCTTGCTGATTTTCGCCTGACAGTCGCGGCAGCGCCCTTTGAGCATCAACCATGAGAGCAGCGGAATATTGTCACGAACGCGGATGGTCTGCTGGCAATGCGGACAGTGCGAGCGTGGCAGCGCCAGGTTTATTTTTGACTGCGTACTCGGCATTTCACCGTGAAACTCCGCCATTTGTTGGCGCAGCATGATGGGGTAACGCCAAATCACCACATTCAAAAAACTGCCGATGATCAATCCTCCGACGGTTGCCAGTATGGGCATCCCCGCGGAGTATTGCTGAAAAACATCAAAAAGCATGGTTAAAGGTTGTTTGTTGTAACTTGCCGGATGCGGGCCTGCGGGTGTATGCCATATGGCTTTCCTCCAGGCCCGATGCGCCTTATTTCATGCCGGATGCGGCGCGAGCGCCTTATCCGGCATACAGGCTTACTCAGCTGACATCTTATGCTCGGTAACCTGATTAATGGTTTCCGGCCCTTGCTGCGGTTTCGGCAGATTAAGCGCCGCCAGCGTCTCGTAAGCCGACTGGCTCACACCGCCCTCGAAGTTCATCTCGCTCGCTCCCGGTAACTGGTAAGCATTCGCGCCCGGATTCCATTTCTTAAAGAACTCCGAAAGATCCGTCTGAGCGACCCAGGAGGCACACAGCATCAGCTTGTCGGCAGCGTTACCGTTGGATTCGGCACAGTAATTTCTTTCGCCAAACTTGGTTTTGCCAACATCATCGCCGCGTGCTTTACGGTGCATCAACTGGAACAGGTTCCAGCCTTTCATCCCTTCACGATCGCTGTAGAACTCAGGCAGGTCACCTTCTGGATACCACTGTTTGATATCAAAGTTTTTCTCTGCCCACTCCTTCAGCTGCGCGTACATCAGCAGACGGTCGCCCGCACCGCCGCGCGCCCATGCCTGACCGTTGCTCTCCTCCAGATATTCCGGCGCGACAGTAATATCGTCAGCGACACGGTTCATCTTGCCGAGATAGCGATCCTGCATGTACAGCGCCAGAACGTTGTTCGCTACTTCAGTTGCGCCAGGAACAGTCAGCGGCGTTTCGGCGGCGTTGTGCCCTACTTCGTGCCAGATCAACCAGTCGTTCAGCGGCGTCGTCGGCAGCGTGGTGCTGTTCGTCGAGAAGCTGCTGTTCATTACCGGATAACCCGAGTGCGCATCACCGATGGAGATCTGCACATCGTTGGTGAAACGATGCTTGTGCCCCGTCAAGTTTTTATAGGTAAACATCCGGTGCTTACCGTCTTCATCATTACGACCGTAGAAGTCATTCATCGAGCTGGCAAAGGTATCCAGATCTTTAGCGAATTCTGCTACACCACCAGTGAAATTGCTGGCCTCAAGGTTCTTCTTCGGCGTGGTATAAACGAAAGCGTCTGATTCCAGCTCGCCCAGCGGCGCAGGGGAGTTCAGAGCGTTTTTCCATTCGCCGTCTTTATAGAACGGCGCTTTTACCACACCAGTAAAGGTGAATTCGGCTGACTCATTCTTTGGGCTGTTGCCCTTGATATAAATCAGACCACCGTAAGGCACCTTGAAGGTCACCTTATCATTGGCTTTCAGATCATAGGTTTTCGTCACTTTTGGCGGACGGTTCAGCGCGACTTCATGCTTCTCGCGTCCGGTCAGATCGTCGGCCAGCGCCACGGTGACAGTCACAGGAACTGATGCAGAAGACTCAATGGTGACCTCTTTCTGAGCCGGAGCCCACAGGCCAGTAGACTGCATGTTACCCGCAAACCATTTGGTCGGATTGGAGTACAGGCTGATGGTTTCAGTAACCTTCTCACCTTCTGCCGATACCGCTCCCGGATACTTCTCGACATCAACTTTGATGTTCAGATCCCACCAGGAACGACCCAGCATCAGGCGCGTCAGCGGTTTTTCCATATAGTTGAGCGGATAGCTCGGGTTCATCATGCCCGCTTTATTAACGCTCTTCTCGCCGTAGATCATGTTGTTATCGACCAGCGATTTTTTCAGCTCATCAGAACACTGCGTGCCGCCAGTATAGGCATCGTTGGCGTAGCAGTTCAGGAACTCGGTGAACGTTTTAAAGCCCAGCTCGTCATCCTTGTCGTTTTCATAGCGATATTCAATTTTATTCCACAGCCAGACCGACACGTTCTGGTACAGACGTTCCAGATCGACGCTGCTCAGACGCTCACCTTTGCGACCATTGGTCCGGAAGTAGAGCTCATGCTGATACAGACGCTGAATGTTGGTGCCTAAATCCGCAGCCTGCACCATCGCTTTTGCCGTGTCGGCGTTAAGGCTTAGTTGCGTATACTGTGGAACATACATGCCACCAGTAACCGGAACCCCCGTGCCAGGACGATATTCCAGACAGTTGACCTCGTAGTGGTAAGTTGGGTCCTTACACTCCTTTAATCCAGGAAACTTCTCAAAGATTTTTGCCTTCGCAGCCTTCAGAGAATCCTCTGTTTTATGATCGGCCTCATCAATAAAGGCATAACGCGTTTCCTGTTTGCCATCTACATCTTCCAGCCAGCTGGCAACTTCCAGCTTCGGTTTGTCATCAGGTTTGTTTTCTACCTGATATTTCCACTTAACTTCCCCTGTCTTACTATCGATGGTGTACGGCAGCGCACCATCTACGGCAGGATAACGTTCATAGACCCAAATGCCCGTTGCGCGCTGCTGACGAACGCGGTTCGGATACCCTTGCGGATCGTTATTTACTACCGACTTGTTCAGTGCCATCGACAGACCTGCGGCATCAAGCAGACGTACAAAGCCAGACGCGCTCTCTTCCTTAAGATTGCTCATCACGTTTTCCATGATCAGCACCGATCCACCTTTGTTCAGATAGGCGATCAGATCGGTCACATCCTGCTGAGTCAGCTTCGGTTTGCTGGTATCTGCTCGCAGCGGGATTGCATAAGGATCGTTACCAACCTGAGTCACATACTCAAAGCCGTTGAGGATCAGCAGCGGCATTTCCTGCGGGTCGAGATCGCCATAGCTACTTAAATGCTCAACAGAGATACCCGCAAAATCCGGATGAAAGCCGAACTCAGCGCTGTTTCCTGTAACCTGACCATGACGTTTGAAATAGACAGTATCCAGGTTGGTGCCTACGGTCATGCTGGCTTTCGCGTCCGGCGTCCATTTATCGTCGGACAGATAGCGCAACACGTTCTGCATAAAGTGCTTCATATCATTAGAATCACTGTTACGCGTACACTGACCGTTTTTATCAACACCGCCTTCCCAGCTGTAACCGTTCGGACAACGCAAAATGCTGTTGTAGTGCGGGTTACCGATAACCATCAGTTTGCCCTCACCGACTTGCCCCAGCGAAATAAACGGCAGGTTAAAGGTGGCGGTATCGCGCGTAACGTTTTCCGGCTCAACGAGAGAAGGCGCTTCCGTAATGTACGCCAGCTCGTTTTTATCCCAGGCGCGTTTTTCGCCAAACGCCAGCCAGTAGTTTTTATCATTACGCGCCATCAGAATCGGGAAGGCCGCGTTGGAGATATTCACCACTGCCTGACCGCGCGCATTACCGGTACTGCCATAGAAGTTGGTAGAGTCATGGAAGACGTGGAATTTCGTCACTGATTTGTAATCTTTATCCACACCCCACAGCTTGTTGATAACGCCCTGAATCTGACCTTCGTTAACATTGCGTGCTGTCAACGAGAACCAACGCTGAGAGTTGCAGCCCCCAAGGGAGTCACAAATCGCCGTATCAATCTCTTTAGCCTGCCCGGATTCAAACTGCTCAAGAAATTCGTTTGTCCGCTCAAAGGTTTGATCGCCTTCGCTCAACGCCTCGCCATTGGATAACGAGAGATTGATAATCTCGTTGATTACGTTGGGATACTCGGCAAAGACCTTGCGCACTACGTCCGGCACTTCACGCTCATCATTTTTTCCGGCCTGGGAGTAACGATGAATAAGCTGATCAATATTCGCGCCGCGAACTTCGTCACCCAGTTCAGTCAACGCAATGGTCGACTTATTGCCGCGCACTGAGCCCAGTTCAAAGGTGTCGATACCAAAGGAGATGGTTTCGCCCCAGCTGAAGTTGAATTTGCCGTTTTCGCCAGTTACGCCACGGCCTGAGCTGGTGTAGTAATTTACGCCAACCACACCATTGCCCATGCTATCTACCAGTCGGCCTTCGGAGAGAATGATTTCAGTGGGTTGATACTGATAAAACTGTTCCGCGTTAGCCGACACGAAGGAAGCGTTCAGATCCGGTTTTGTTCCCGGCGTGGTGACGGGCACAACCGGTGAAGTATGAGTGGATGGCGCTTTATCGGTCGCGGCATTGTTTTCCACCTCTTCATTGACCAGCTTTTTGAACTCTTCCGGTGCCAGATCGATTTGCTTATACAGCGAGTCGAAACGTTTACTCTCGATCACTGAGGAGAACGTCAGGCAAACCTGTTCTGTATTCGCCGGACAGCTGTTACTGGACGTTACCAGCGAAACCGCATTGCTTTTCTTGTCATCGGAAGCTGCCAGTTCTTGCGCGTCCTCAAGACTAAACGACACTTTTTCAACCGCACGCAGGCTACGCGCAGCTTCTGACTGGGTGTCGAAGGTAGCAATTGTCGTGTTACCCGCCACGCAAGTAACGTCCTCACCAGGTGTAAATGTAAAGCCATCGCTGGATTCACCATTACAAGTAGCACCAGTTACCCGCTGGCTTCCGCCCAGGGTCAGATAACCCGTTTTCGTAGGAACAGGTTCTGGCTCCGGTTCTGGCTCAGGATCAGGTGTCGGTTCCGGCGTAGGTTCTGGGTCCGGCGTTGGCTCAGGCGTCGGCTCCGGGTTTGGTGTTGGATCAGGTTTCACTTCCGGCAAAGACCCTGTTCCAGAATCTACAGGCGGCGTATCGGAGGAAGATCCGGAGCCACCGCCATCACAACCGGCTAACAGGGTTGCACTCAAAATAGCCGCTAAAAGCGATTTCTTATATTTAAATTTCTTATTCATTAATAACGCAAGTGACAAAACAAAGTTAAAAGATTCGTAACCGGGGAAATAGTTTTATGCTTTATCTTCTTTAATAACTTCCTCCATTCTTAAGAAAACGGCATCATTGATAGAAAAACAGGTGAAATTTATAAGAATAACCCCTATTCGATGTCTGGCTGGTTATTTTTACGAAATTTCAATAAACAAAAAATTAACAACTTTTCACAACGTAACTATATAAATTTGTTGGTAGTTTTAACGATTAAGATTGCAAAAGCAACAGATAGAACGGTGTTTGCTCATCAAGCGAACATAATTAATACTGACTTGTTTTGCGTGATAAAAAAACAGATGTTCTCACGCTTTTAATTATTTAGCAGGTTATCTGAACGCGAAACATTATTGCCACATGGATAATAAAGCGGGAAATAATTTTCCATTAATAAGACAGAGTAATGTAAACGAAGCCGGATGATATTAACGATCATCCGGCTTTATTAACTTACGAAACTAACATCCCGGTAAACACATACGCCTGCAACAGCGTGATAATGCCGATCACACTGGCAAAGATCAGACTGTGCTTCACGGTGTAGCGGAACAGTTCAGATTCTCGGCCCACCATGCCCGTCGCGGCGCAGGCCACGGCGATAGATTGCGGAGAAATCATCTTGCCAGTTACGCCGCCGCTGGTATTTGCTGCCACCAGCAGAGTGTCAGAGACGTTGATTTGCTGCGCCGTGGTCGATTGCAGTGAACCAAACAGAGCGTTAGAGGAGGTGTCCGAGCCGGTAAGGAATACGCCCAGCCAGCCGAGAAACGGTGAGAAAAACGGGAACATCACGCCTGTACCTGCCAGTACCAGCGCCAGCGTGGTGGACATGCCGGAATAGTTGGTGACGAAGGCGAACGCCAGCACCATGCCAATCGACAATATCGGCCACTTCAGACTAATTAGCGTTTCGGCAAAGACGCCAATCCCTTTCTTGATGCCCATGCCGAGGATGAAGATAGAGATAATCGCCGCAATAAAAATAGCGGTGCCGCCAGCCGAGAGAGGGTCGAATTTAAACACCGCATCCATTGGCGTTGGTTGGGCGACAATGGGTGCCGCTTTCAACACTTGTTGATGCAAATGAGGGATCTGGAAATTAATCACCAGTGAATAAAACGCGCCGCCCGGAGCAAATAACGCTTTAAACGGCTTCATGGTCCAGATGGTGACCAGCACCGTTAAGATTAAAAACGGTGACCACGCACGAATGATTTGCCCCAGACTATATTCTGAAGGCACGGGACCGCCAGAAGATGGTTTATTCACCACCATCGCACCTGCGGATTGTCCCATGCTGATTGCCGTTTCGGTATTTTTCGGCCGCCAGACTTTAAGGAATAAAGCGAGTGAGACGATACTCACCAGCGCCGAAGTAATATCCGGCAGTTCCGGACCAATATAGTTAGAGGTAAAGAACTGCGTGACAGCGAAGCTTCCCCCAGCAACCAGCGCCGCTGGCCACGTCTCTTTCACCCCTTTCCAGCCGTCCATCATTGCTACCAGCCAGAACGGCACAAGAACCGACAGGAACGGTAACTGACGTCCCGCCATTGCGCCAATGTGGAACGGATCGATTCCCGTTACCTGACCGGCGACCAGAATCGGCACGCCCAACGCACCAAACGCCACCGGCGCAGTGTTGGCAATCAGACACAGCCCCGCCGCGTATAACGGTTTGAAGCCCAGGCCCACCAGCAGCGCACCGGTAATCGCCACCGGCGCACCAAAGCCAGCCGCCCCTTCCAGCAGCGCGCCAAAGGAGAAACCAATCAGTAACACCTGCAAACGCTGATCGTCAGTGATGGAGATAACCGAGCTGCGGATAATATCGAACTGACCGCTGGCAACGGTTAATTTATAGAGGAACACCGCCGCAACAATAATCCACGCAATAGGCCATAATCCATAAATAAAGCCATAGCCCGCAGCAGCAAATGCCATATCAATCGGCATTTTAAAGGCGAATATCGCAATCAGAATAGATAATATAAGGGTTATTGCTCCGGCGACATGTCCTTTCAGACGTAATACCGCGAGTGCAACGAAGAAGAATATTATCGGGATCAGGGCGACCAGAGCGGATAGCCCCAGTCCTCCCATCGGCATATACATTTGGGTCCAGGTAACCATATTTTTCAGTCTCTTATTATCTTTATATGCTTGATATACTTAAGGTTGTAATAAGCAAAAGAGGACTGAACTGTAAAATATAGGCGTTATACTTTACAGCAACAGTACGCTGCTAACGCAATTGCTACCTCTGGCATAACAAGTATATCGGGTAAGGGTTTCTGTTCCGCACACGCAGGCGCAGAATATCGTTAAGATGTCCATATTGTTGTTTTAGGCCCGCTAGTAATGCGCTACGGGTATTTAATATTGTTAAACCCTGATAATCGCTCCGGTTATTTCCGGGATAAATGTACTACCGCAGTTACTATCATAGCCCCGACAATAAAACTTGCCGGGGCTTTTTTGACGCTATTAATGACTTTCTTTTTCGCGTAAACGCCAGGCGTGTAATAACGGTTCGGTATAGCCGTTTGGCTGTTTCACGCCGAGGATGATCAGACATGAGATAAATGAAGGGGGATCCGTGAGATAAATAACGAATTGGAGTGGGTTAACATGGGTTCTGGTGAACAGAACTGAAATTCTTTTTCGCTATACGATAGATAAGTCGGACATTGAAATCATCCTTTCTGGCAACTTAGAATCGAGTTTGCTGAAACATGACCCGTAACAAAAAGGATGATTCCAATGACTACTCAAAACAATAAGCATGACAGCCTTGATTACTCAGAAAAGCCCAAAAGCAAGCACATCGTGACGTTCGAGCGCGATTCCGGTAGAAAAGGAGAATCGTCTTCCTCTGCCAATAAAACCACTATGCCGGCAGCCCCTGCTCCAGGGAAAAAATAAACATCATTCATCGTTCGTCGCACGAACGCGCCTGATCTCCACTCTGGCAATCTGATCTGCTGGAATATAGGTTGCCAGAGCTCCCCAGTACTTATCAACCACGCCTTTATACTCTTCCCATTCGTTACTGCCTGAAGGGCTGCTGTGCGTGACGTAAAGAACCATATCGCCTTTATTCCCCAGGGTAAACGGACCGTTAGGCCACTCTTCAAAGTTCCCTGGCAGTCGTGACATCATACCGGAACCATCGCGAAGAATCACTCTGACCTCGGTAACGCTGAAGCCTGTTTGATCAAACATTGCCTGCCATGCTGAGCTGGTATCGTCAGACCATGAAATATCATTATTCCACAGTAATCTGTACATCCATTTGCGACCGTACCTGCGCCACCACGCACCGCATGTAACGGCACACAGAAGTGCTGGTGGTGTTGCCAGCCAGGCATTCAGACCTGCCCACATAACAGCCTGGTAAGCCATCATTGCTGTCAGGCCAAAAATCAGCGAAGAAAAAGTCACCTCAATGGGCTTGTGGTGATCCTTCAGTCCCACATTCGCAATAAAATACCCAATATAGCCACTGGTCAGGGTCACCAGTGTTGCCCATGGCAGATTTAACAACGAAACGTCAAACATATTTTCTCCCTGCATCCTGAATACTAAAGAGAGAGCATAAAAAAAGCACGGTAAGGGGTCTACCGTGCTTTTATACAATAAGGAGATTTTTGAAAGGACTTTAACAAGCAGGAATTATCTGGATTTGTTAACGTCTTTCGTCTCCTCTGGCAGATCTTCATCAAACAACCTGCCCTGCATCCGATCCAGTTCTTCTTTTCTGACCCGCTTAACCACGCTGTAGACCCACTGAAGCGAAACACCAAACTTGCGGGCCAGTTCGTGGTGGTTGCGTCCGTTAAACTCCCTGAAGATTTCCCGGTCGCGCTGACTGACCTTCCATACCATGCCCATAGGAAAATAAACGTTTTGCCCGCCCCAGACCTGCATCATTCGGTTCGCGACGGCCTGACCAATCTGGTCGGCAACTTCGGGCTCAATATCAATAATCTCGCGAACGGTCTCAGAGGTATGCTGTGCCAGTTCCACCAGGAGTTCCGGCCCCTTACTTCGAAACTGATTCAGGTCGCTCATGTTTGACTCCCGCAGCTCTGCGCTGCCACTTCTTCAGTTTCTCAATAACACTGCTTGCCTGTTCAGTACTGAGCCAGCGCAGGGCGCTGATGCCCGTTTCCCGCTTGATCCACCTCGCTAATGCATTTTCTGAACGGTCACGAACAATGCCGGCAGCAGCCATTTCAAGCCATAGCGCACGAATTTTCCTGGACTGCGGATGGTTATCAAGCGGTAAACCGGAGCTGGCTTTTCTGGCTGGTTTAACGCGAAAGCCTTTCTTTTTCATGGATTCCAGCACGCAGTTTAGTTGTGTGGTATCCATTCCTTTGGTTGAGGCTTTACCGGTCAGCCCCTGTAACATCTGGCGGTAGGTGTCTTCATCCATACCCAGTTCATTACGGGCAATATGGATAAGCTGTATCAGGCGTTTTTTCTGCATATCATCTCCTTTTTTTCAGTCTGTCGGCAACAATGTCGGTTGCAGCTGGCAGGGTGACTGGCCAGAACAACATGACGGCGGTCATGTACAGGATGTAATGCGCGGTGTCGTAGTGCCTGCCATAGCCCAGGGAACGATGAAGTCTTGCGCTGCATGATCCTGCGTACATATACCAGAAAAGAAAACAGACAATGGTTTCAGTAGTCATTCTGAATACCTCCCCATTCGATATGAATATTACGGGCAGCAATGACAGGGTCGTTATTCCACCATGCACCTGACATGTATTTTTCAACCTGTTCGCGTCCGGCAATAACACCAATTGTGATCCCCGGCCTGACGTTCTTAAAAAAGGCGCGGGCAAAAAGGTATCTGGCAGATATTCGGCAGGCTTTTAATTTCCGGCTGTTACCTGATAGCGTAATCATCTGGCCTCCAGTTTCTGTTGTTCCTGCCCACTGACCGGACGGTGCAGTCTGACGTTCTGCCCTTCACGAAACCCCGCATAGCGCGAGGCGTCGCCATTGCGGCTTCTTCCCGGTTTACGCGCCCTGGTGGTTTGCGTTTGCGGGTATTTATGTTCCAGCCACTGTTGCATCAGTTCACGCTCATCATCGGTCAGGGCAAAGGACTGTATTTCACTGATAACGGCCAGTACCCAGCCTTCAGCAAACTGGTCTCCACGGCTGGTACGGGTGGCGTTTTTTATTCTTTTGTTCTGTGCGCTGATATACTGCTGACGCGCCTTTTTCAGCTGGCGGACCAGCACTTCCCAGGTGTACGCAGCCAGTGCCGCTCGTTCCCGGTTACCGTAGAACCCCACAGACGGATGCGTGCCGGGGTGAATGATGGAGTTAACACCAAATGCCTCGCGGATGATGTTCATCAGGCCCAGCATGTAGCGCGGTGGACGGAGACTGCCTGTCGGCCAGTAATGACTGATGGTTTCATCAATATCACTCATAGCAATGTCGGAATGTGTGATGCCGTGAACATCCATCAGTTTACGGGCTCGGCGCAGTGCCAGAGCGGCCTCGTGCGGGTTGCCGGATGCGGCCAGCGCCAGCAACTTTTTCAGTTTCTCAATGTGTTTATTCTGGTCTGTCATTGTTCTGTATCTCCGGTATTTTTCTGCCGTTTCCATGCCCGGACAGCGTCGGACAGCTCTTTCAGGCTGTATGCTGCTTTAAGCTTTTCCCATAACCACTATGTTGTTATGTGCATCAGCAGGGCAGCCAGGGCTGCCCCCGCACTGAGGCATGTCGCCAGGCCAGTAAGAATCAGTGTCCATGCGGTGATTTCCCTGAGTATGTCAGCCATTGAATGCCTCCCGGTTACTCGTTCGTGTAAATCACGCCCAGTCGTGCAGCCAGACGTTCCAGTTTTTTCTGTTTGTGGAAGTCAATCAGCCGGTCCATCCCCTGAAGGCGCAGTTGCTCTGTCATGATTTCCACGTCTGCCAGCTCTGCCGCGAGGTCACTTTCGCTGCCCTGTCCGTTCAGATTGCGGGCAGCACTGGCCGCCAGTTCAGCGGCCTCTTCTGTCAGTTTCAGGGCCTGTGCGTCCGGCCCGAAACGCTGCAGGGCCAGACGGTAGAGGGCGGTGCGGGTGAGTTCGGTGTTTCGTGTCATGCCGCGCCCTCAGTGCTTCCGGCTGACGGTGATGTGCAGGCCGCCTTCTGCAGTGGTTTCCATCCGGTACGGCACCTCATGCTCTGCCGTGTGGGTGAGTGTGTTCATCAGTACCTGCAGGGCAGCCTCCTTTCCGTTGGTCGCCACAATGGCCTGTGTGGCCATGCTGATTAGCGCCGTCAGGACGTGCTTCACATCGGTGAGGTCGCGGCATTCACACTCGTTGACATAGTGTTCAACAAGAGTTCGGGTGCGCTGTCGTGCTTCCTGTGGGGTAATCATTGCGCGTCCTCCCTGTCAGGGCGGGAGAATTCTATGACGGGCACGTCCGCCGAAAAATGCTGGCTGCAGTACGGGCAGACCAGGGTGACACGTACTGCAGGTATGTGATACTTACCGGACATCACGGCGATGGCGCTGTGAAAACGCAGGGCTGTTATATCCCTCTCGCACTGAATACATTTAAATATCATAATTTAATTCTCCTCTGTTTCCGGCGTGCAGAAGCCCGCGGCGCTGACGCCGGAATAAAAAAGAAAATGTTTTTATTAAATAATTAACGTGGTGTGTTTACTGCACATCCTGCTCAAAAGGAATTATTGAAAAATCCTCAATATCACTTTTTATGGTAATACCGGGAATATTTTTCACAGCCTCTTTTTCATTCAGAATGGCATCTTTATTTATTTCCTCCTTTACACGAATAAAGCGCTCAAGCCCCAGACGTCTCAGCAGTTCAATGACATTATCCGCCCCGCGAATGCTGACTGACGGCGGACGGTTTCGCCACTGCACCTCGCCGGTGGTGAGGTTAGCGAACTTCACCTTCCCGTTGCCGGTCAGTTCATCACGGTGCGCCTCACACCATGTCTGGATACCGGACTGCAGTTCGGCCATGCGTTTTTTCAGGCTCTCGGTGAGCGGGGCATAACGTGCAGTGATGTCGCCAATGGTGTCATTCATTTCTGTTTCAGCCCTGACCAGTTCACGTTGCGCGTCACCAAGCAGTCTGATTCCCTCAATGACCTCTTCGCGTGTCCCCGGCACCCAGAGTGCTGCTGCGGCTTTGATACGTTTTGCCCCTTTTGTACTTTTTGCCATATTTTATGACTCCTCCTGTTGTGCTGATTACCACAAAGATTCCGGCCACACGACGCGACAGCCGTGCAGTTCGAAAACGCCCTGACGGAAATGTCCCCTGTGGTCATGACCGGTATACAGATAACAGGCCTTTCCCTGCTCAAGCATGCGCATGCAATGCGCACTCCGGGAAACGCGGATGACAGGTTTGTTACCCCTGATGGTGATGCTTTGTACATCCGTGTTCGTCGCCTTAAGCGCCATAATGGCTGACTGCACTTTGCTGATTTGCTGGTTGATACCTGTGGTGGATTTCATTATTAAACCCCTTTGACAACGTCAGCGTTGACCTGTGGAACCCCGATTTCAGCGGCCAGATTCATGGCGGCTATCACCAGGTTACTGACGGCCAGCGGATACAGCAGGCTGACCATATTTTTACGATGACTTCCCGGATTGCTCAGGCGGGCACGTATGGCATCCACTGCGCTGGCGTCCATAATGTCCGTCAGTTGTTTACCGGCCCGTTGCAGTTTGAACGTCAGAAACTCTTCAAGGTTATTGTCCAGAGGCAGAAGTTCGACCACCTCACAGCGCTGAACGACTTCACGGACTTCCATATTGCGTTCAGACAGTTTTGTCGCCAGTTCCGGCTGGCCAATCAGCACGATGGACAGCAGTTTTTTGAAACCGGACTCCAGCTCAAAAAAGCGTTTGAGGTGTTTCAGTGTCGGAATGGGCAGACTGTGGGCCTCCTCAATCACCAGAACGTGGCTGAACCCCGCCTGGCTGCTGTCTTTCAGGACGCGATGCAACTGGCGAAAGCGGGCGTCCTGACTGCGTCTGATGCTTTCCAGTGGTGCGATGGTACTGATAATGGCTTCGGCAATCGCTGCTGCCTTCAGGGTTTTCCCTTTCACATCGTTGTCTTCCATAGCGATGATGTATGGCTCGATAACAATTACCGGCGCATTCTCGCGGTTGATACGTTCAGTCAGGTCGCGGCGCAGCGTGGATTTACCCGCACCGGACTCACCGATGACGGCCATAAACCCACCATGACGGGCTGTCTGGTACAACGCCTCACGCACGTAGCGAATATCCGGGGTGGTGAACACATCATCAGAACCCTGCATGGCTTCGTCGGCGAATGGGTCACGGAAAAGACCAAACGCTTTTTTGGTTGCTGGAAATAACACCTGTTTTTTGAGTAACATATTCTCTTCCTCACTGAGGCTCGTTTTATCTGTGGTACCCGCTGTACGGGGCGTGGCCGCGCCCTGTACAGCATCAAAACTCTTCGTTGTATCAATCCCCTGACTTTCCAGCCAGGACGCAAGACGCCGGCGCACTTCTCCGGGGCGGGTGCGGGGCCACGCGTTATGATTCACAATCTGGGCCAGCGTGGCCTCAGAAACATCGACAGCTCTCGCCACCACCGCCTGTGAGATACGGGCCTCTTTCAGTTGCTGCTTCAGTACCAGCATGTTTTCCTCCTCAGTTGCCGTTAACAATGCTGATAACACTGCTGCGTGCCGGCGTGGTCAGCGTGGCCATGACTTCATCCAGTGCAGCTTCCGGTACGCCGTCCGGGTACTGTGCCGTTAACTGGCGGTAATGTTCCGGCGTCCAGGTAAGGCCGTCGGCGCTGAACTTATCGCGCAGGGCTTTCGCGGCCTCCACATGAGTCATGGGACGTTGTTCAGTGCGCGGTCCGCGTACGTCAGAGGCCTGGCCTCGCTTCGGCAGGTAGGCAGGATGATCATCGCGCTCAATATCCAGATAAGGGTTGAAGCGACCACCGAATGGCAGAGCTTTGTCTTTTTTAGCCGCATCTGTTTCTTCCCGGCTGGCAGTGCCGTAGGTATGTTGCTCCACCTCATCGCGGTTCGTCCGGGTAATGGTCTCCGGTAACTGACGGTACTCCTCTCCAATCACCGGCGCACTGGTGCTGTACTGCCAGAGTTCATCTTTCTGTATTGCGTTAATAACATGGAAGGTTTCAAAGCCTTCATCATTGATGATAACGACTCTGGCCTCCTCATCTGACCAGGGATTACGGGCAACCATCACCTTGTCACCGACAAATACACCAGGAACATCAGACACATCGTATTCCTTGCCTCTGAAAGGTACGCGCAACTTGCCGGTAACAGTGCGTTCTTCAGGTAAAGAGATGGCCAGTTCCCTGCAGATTTCAGGTGCCGGGGCTTTTACCAGTTGCTCTTCGGTAATTCTCAACCACGCATCTGTACGCGACATACAGTGGCGGCTGTGAATTGCTGTGCGGTTAAACTTCATGCGCCAGAGACGTGCAAGCCGGTTCAGTTCATCAATATCATCCACCCTCAGAAAACGCAGCCCCCCTTCAAACTTGCGTTCGATAATGTCACGGGCTTTTTCCACCGAACCGGTGGCCCGGGCGTTGTGAGCCTTATGCTGAATGGTACAAATACCCATCGCCCGGCACATGTTGAGCAGGGAGGCTGAAACAAGTGCAGAGCCCGGGTCAGTAAACAGAATCTTCGGCACGCCGTGCAGCACGTCTGCACCACCGCGTTCCTGCATGGCGTTAATCATCACCTCCAGAAAGTTGACGGCGCTTTCACCACCGAAGCGGTACTCGACGTAAATCCAGCCTGTGGTATGGTCGGTGATTTCAAATGACCACACCCTGTCATTGACAATACGGTCCAAATTGCGGGGTTTGTTTTTGTTGAACTCTGCTGCGCTCATGACGCGCAGTCCGGTGTCCCCCTTAGCCTTTTTAGCCGGATTTTTGAGGTAATACAGTACGCAAATAGACGCATCCAGTTGCCAGACGTGGTTTGGGTGCAGGCTGGCCAGCTCCAGAGCAGGAGATGGTGCCCGTAACTGGTCGGGATGCATACGATGCTGGCGGAGGGCGCGACTGATGGCGTCAATTGATAGCGGGAAAAATTCTCCAGTCTCAGTATCGGTTCGACCAGCAATAATCAGACCGTTATCGCGTAAACCGTCCACAATATCCTCCAGGCTGTAACCTTTCTTGCCGTTACCAGGGCGAGGTGATGCCAGCCATGCACCAGAAATAGTCAGCATTTCATCGTGAGTCAGTGTCGTTTTACCTGCATCAGATCGCTGTTTGCGTGGTTTGCTCATCCGTACACCCTTAAGCTTTTTTAGCAGGGTGGCGCGTGACATCTGTAATTCTTCACACGCCGCCCGGTATACCGCCTCTTTTTCGCCGTGTATAGCTGCGTCAGCGGCGGCGGCTATGCTAACGAGCCGTTGCGTCAGCGCCGGATTCATAAATTAGCCTTCACTTCTTGTTGCCATTGCTTCCATTTCTTACGGTTCTCCAGAAGTTTCTCCGCAGCCTCAACAGCCCGTTTGTTGGCAGAATGGTCACTGCGTTCGTTCTGGATATAGTGAATTTTTTCCAGAAGTAATGTTTCCATTGCAGTGGCAAATGCAGGCGCATCGGGTGCTGAAATCCTGATTTCTCCGGTACTTGTCAGGATGCTGAATCCCGCCATCATGTCTGGTACAAGAGTGCATAACGCGTATCCAAGAGCTTCCGGGCTGTCCATAAAAAGGCTTTCTTGTGGTTCGCGTTCTTTTACTGGTGGTGTCGGATGTGAAGCGACCATGTTATTCATCCCCTTCCTGTGCTTCTTTCACCCAGTCCGGCATGCCATCAATCTCGCGGAAGTCAGGCAAATCAAACTGCTGACGCATATCGACAACACGGGCTTCAATATCATCAAGCAACCCTGTCATAATGTGGGTATGGCTGATACCTGTACGTTCTGCGTGTTCGGCCAGTGCCTCAAAACCGCATTTGAGGTTGATAAGAGCGCTGAGTACACCGCTCTTAAAACCGGTGGCTTCAGTTTCAAGTACCTGACCTTCTTCATCAGGTGTCTCTGTTGTCGCGCGGCGCGTCAGTTTTGTCTTTAGTTCGTCAGTCTGATCCTTGAGAACTTCGATTTCACTTTTCTTCTCTGCCAGCATCTGACGGCTGATTTCGAGATCAGTTTTAAGTTCTTCTTTCTCTTTTGTGTGTCTGGCGATCATTTCTTCTGCTAATTCCAGCAGGGCCGTTTTATCGCCTTCTTTGGCCACTTCAATGAGTGCGTTTTTCTGGTCGTCCGGCAGCCGGCGGAACTGGCGTAATTCACGGTAACCGATTCCCATACGTGACATGGATTCGAGGGCTTCTTCGCCGAAGGTTCTCAGGTTGGCAATATCGCGATCTACTTGATCAACAGACCTGCCAAGCAAACTGCAAAATTCTTCCCATGTTCCTGACATTTTTTCCGCACCGTGCGGACTTTTTGAGCCTTTTAAATTTCGGTATAGCTTGTTTTCTTTGACAAAAGCCAGTTTAGAAGTCCGCACGGTGCGGGAAAAATCTTCGAATGCTCCTGCCATCTGTGCTTGGCCAAGTAATTGGTTCAGCAGGTCACGTTCATCAGTAATCTGGCTGATAGCTGTTGCCATTAAATTTTGGGTTGATTCCAGTTCAGGATTCAGTTCCACGTCAGGGACAAGTTCAGCAGGTTGTGATTTTGTACGAGCCATAGTTATTCCTTAACGGCTGCCAGCGATAACACGCTGGTTGATTTCATTAATACGGGCCTGGGCATGGGCCATTTCATTGTTATGAGCCATGGCGATCTGCAGCAACTGGATGCCCGGCGCAAAACGTCCGTTTTCCAGTTTCAGAGCCAGCCCTTCTTCGATGAGGGTGTTGAGTGCCCGGTTGATGTTTGCCGGTGACTCGTGCAGTGCTGCTGCCAGTTCACCGTTGGAAATACCGTTCAGGGCATGACCGCGCAGTGCCTTAAGTACCCGAAGGATACGGGTGCCGGAGCTTGAAACATTCGCCTTACTCATCTGCACACCTTTTCAATATGTGATAATCTTTTTCGTATGCTGTATCTTTTTAAGCAGCGTCAGTGATGGTTTTTAATCCCAGCTTTACAGCGATTTCATGGGCTTTGCCGTAGTTCGCTTTTACCTGGCCATTCAGTACGCGGTAAACCTCCGCTCTGGTGTAGTTGTTCTGTTTTGCCCACTGGGTAAAAGTGATCCCATTGCGACGGAAATGAGCTTTGACCTGGTCTGCAGTCATTGTTGTCTCCTTGTTTGGTGCAATGATGTTTGCGTTATGTGTGATAGATTATTGTCTAAAAATTTAGACAGAGCAAGTTTTATGTCCATTAATTTAGAAAAAATACATGCGCGTCTCATTTCAGAATTAAAACGTGTTGGTCCTTTGGCGGTATCTAAGTCCACTGGTATCTCGCGGGCGACGATTTATAACTGGATGGAAAAAGGAAATATCCCGCTAGATAAACTGGTAGTTTTAGGAGCCGCAGGAGTAGATGTTGCCTTCATTCTTACGGGTATGAGCACAGATGGTGAGGTGGAAATTCAGAACCGGATATCCCCCGAAAAACAAAAATTAATAGATACTTTTGACAACATGACACCAGACCAACAACGCTCATTTCTTGAGATTGGGCGATTCTATACTCAGCCAAAACCAGGAAAAATCGCAGGCTGATACTGACCCGGACACAAAGGACAGGTGGTTGATCTGGACGCTTTCAGAAAGCGCCGTCAGTAGCATGGCAGAAATCGTCTGGTTTACCGGAAAGCATTGTGCTTTCCGGTTTTGTCTCAGAAGTTGCAGATTACCAGTTCACGGCGCGGCGTGGGTTTCCCCGCCAGACTGTAGTTGATGTTCACTGTCTGTATGTTCAGTCCAGTGAACACCTCGCGCATCTGTGGGATATCGTTCACCGAAATTATCATTTTTCCTCTGATGCACCGGGCCAGCTCTGCCAGCCGCGAGTAGTTCCCTTCAGGAAAATCCACACCATAGCCTTCCGTACCCAGGTACGGTGGGTCGCAGTAGAACAGTGTGTGCGGACGATCATAACGCTCAATGCACTGTTGCCAGTCCATGTGTTCTATGACTGTTCTGGAAAGCCGCAGGTGTGCTGTTGACAGTTCTTCTTCAATACGCAGCAGGTTGAAGCGTGGCGGGGATGTGGTGGAGGTACCGAAGCTGTGCTCTGCCACCTTGCCGCCAAACGCCTGCTTCTGAAGGTAGTAGAACCGTGCCGCACGCTGGATATCCGTCAGTGTTTCTTCCGGGGTGATCTGCAGCCATTTGTAGATCTGACGGCTGACCAGCGCCCATTTGAACTGGCGGACAAATTCTTCCAGGTGATGCTTTACCACCCGGTACAGATTCACCAGTTCACCGTTGATATCATTAATGACTTCGATCTTGCCGGGTGTCTTAAGAAAATAGAGCGCTGCTGCCCCACAAAACGGCTCCACATAACATTCATGCGCCGGAAACAGCGGCAGAATGTGTTTTGCAAGGCGGCGTTTGCCACCAATCCATGGAACGATGGGTAATGTCTGCATTTTCATAATCTGTAAGCCTTTTACAATTACTAAAAATATGGCAGGCTAGTCTGGTCTCGCGAGACTGACTGAACCTCGGTCGGCTCACAGTGCATTCCTGTGGGACGATGGCCAGCCCGGATTTCGGGTTCCGGGCTGGTCGTTCTTTCATGATGCGGCAGGGATGGCGGGATTTCTGTTAATGTGGTTTAGGGATTATCCGGGGAGCGATTTTCTGCCTTTATCTGGTCCAGGGCATAAGTGATCCCTTCTGCAAAAACAGAAGTATCGAACTGCTTTTGTATTTCCTGAAAATGAACAGTAGCACGACAGACACTCAGTTCTCCGCGATGTAACCGGATAATATCTTCCAGAACATTGTTCACTGCTTCGGCACGGCGCTGATGTTCTGTTAACGTTAATCGGGGATTCATGATGCACTCCTTAAATGATGATTTTTATGTACTCACCGGCAAAATATTCTGCGCTACGTGTTTGATGAACGTAAGTGAGGTTTATCTGCTGTCTGCATAATCCCGATAGCCAGTGCGAGGGGCAGTAATTCCGGGGAAACTCTTTCAAACAGCGACTCCCATTCTCCTCTCGCCATCACTCTGTCCAGCCCGCCCCCCAGTTGCATTTCAGCAATCTTCCTGATTTCCCGGAACAACGCCTCTTTGATCTCTTCATGCTCAGCTTTATTTTCCGGTGTCAGAATGTATTCGTCGAAGAACCGGGGAGGCTGGTTAACGGGGATTGTGTTCACCGGGATGTGTTCCTGCTTCCCGTACTTCGGGGCCGAAAAACATTCTGTTGGCTGACCGGTGAGTTTACGTAACTCCTTCATGAGCAGTTCCTGATCGTAAACTGTCATCAGTGCCGCAATGGTGGCATGCAGTGCATCGGGCAGTATCCAGGGTTGCCGGCCCGCGGGGCATATAACATCCAGCAGCTCATTCGTCCGACAGATACGCTCCTCGCCGTATGACAACAGGCCCTGTCCCGTGTATTCCTCCAGCCTGATCACTGTGCCAGCCCGTGGCTTCTGCCAGGTCGTCAGATCATCGCCACTCATACGGCGCTCATTCTCCACGTCAGCAGCATCGACAATGACGCTGTTTCCGAGTTCCTGTTTCACCATCTCTTCTATCCGCGCCAGTACGTAACTTTTACCGCTGCCCACAGGACCGGACACAGTGACAGTGATGACCGGATTCAGTGTGTGCGTCATATCGTATTCTCCTCTGTGAATAATTCATCGTTTATTCTGCGCATCCCGTATCCCCGGCTCTCTTAACGCGCTTTAAAATCCTTCGCGCCCCGTATTTGTGATGCTGTCTCCACTACACAAGGAGACATCTTTATGAAAAAACTCACCTCCCTTATCGCAGACGTACAAAAAACCCGCCTGCGTGGCTGGCTTGTTGCCGCCGTACTGCTGCTCCTCATCATCGCGCTGGTCTCGCCCCAGCAGCTGCCGGTGGTGGTGTACAAGCTCTCTCTCATCTCCCTCGCCGCCGTTCTCGGCTACTGGCTGGACCGCTCGCTCTTCCCGAAGGCCCGCCCGGGGCAGTACCTGAAGCATGACGAGCGCCTCATGGCTGAGGGGCGCTGGCCCGTACAGACCGGGCTTCATCTGGTGTTTGCTGCCGCCCTGCTTCGTCGTGCACTGATTGTTGCAGCTGTCTGTCTGGCTGTTGCGATGGGGCTTTAATCATGAACTGGCCGCAGATCACCTGGATTGTATGCATGTCCCTGAAACTGGCTTTCGAAGCCTTTCGGGTCTTCATCAGAACCGAACGCCTGTCAGTCCGCGCCGGGACCTTTCTGGTTCATATGGCATGGGTATTCTTTGTCGCAATGTTGCTCTGGTGTGGTGGCTTTTTCAGTCAGGCATCCGCAGCACAGCCCCCGCGGGCTGCCCTGCAGTATCGCGATGATGTGATCCGTAATGCCCGGCTTGAATGGGGACTGTCTGCGCCGGTGGCTGATTTCGCTGCGCAACTGCATCAGGAAAGCGGCTGGCGACCTGATGCGATCTCGCCGGTGGGGGCTCAGGGACTGGCGCAGTTTATGCCTGCCACTGCCGACTGGATAAGCCAGTTGATGCCGGCGCTGAGCAGTCGAGAGCCGTTTAATCCGGCATGGGCTATCCGGGCGCTGGTCAGTTATGACCGCTGGCTGTGGCAGCGCATCAGTGCCGCCAGCGACTGCGAGCGTATGGCCATGACACTGTCGGGCTATAACGGTGGCCCGGGCTGGGTGCGCCGTGACCAGCGGCTCGCCGCATATCTGGGGCTGGACAGTCAGCGCTGGTTCGGACATGTCGCCACGGTGAATGCCGGACGCAATGCTGCCAGCTGGCGGGAGAACCGCCATTATCCACAACGCATCCTGCGCGAGCTGGCACCGCGATATCTCACATGGGGAGGCAGCAGTTGTGTGGCATCTGGTTAAAAAGCTGCCGTGGCGCGGCATTCTGCTGGCCATTCTTATCAATGCCTTTCTGGTCGGCCTGTATGCCATGGGATACAGCAGTGGTCATGACTCTGCAAAGCGTGACGGTAATACCGCGCTCAGTCAGTTGCAGTCAGCATTCGACAAATACAAAACGGAGCAGGCAACGCTTGAGAACGCTGCGTTGCGGGCCTGGGCAAAACGGTATCAGGAGCAGGTGACCGCCGGGCAGCAGGCTGAAGCCAGTTACCTTGAGCAGATTGCTCAACTGGAGAGCCGGAATAAACAACTACAGGGGCAAATTAACGATGTCACACAGCGCTGGATTGATGAAAAAGGTAAGAGCCATCCCATTGAGTGCGTGTTTACTCGCGGTTTCGTGCGCCAGTACAACGCCGCACTCGGATATGACAACGCATCCGTCGACAGCGGTCATTCAGACTCAGTTGCCGCCACTGGCACCCGCTCTGGCACAGCGACCGGGCAACCTGAAACCGCTGACGCCTGGCTACGCGACTCAGGCGTCTCCCAGCGTGACGTTCTCGCCAACATCATCGACAACGCAGGGCAATGTCGTCGCTGGCGGAACCAGATAAACGCGCTACTGGATGAACGGGAAGGATTACAGAAATGACACTGCAGGTTGAATTCTGGACGGTGGTGAGTTTTTTGCTCACCTTCATGGGGTTTGTGGGAGGGCTCGCCAAATGGTTGTTCAGTAAAACAGAAGAACGCCAGGCGGCACGATTCGCCTCTCTTGAACAGGCCCTGCAACAGTCCGCATCCAACTGGGGCGAGCTGGAAAAAGAATTTATGCGATTTAAAGCGGATTTACCGCTGAATTATGTCCGTCGCGAGGATTATATCCGTGGCCAGACAGTCATCGAGGCCAAACTGGACGCGCTTTATAACAAACTGGAAGTGGTACAGCAGTACCGCAATACCGGAGGTCAATAATGGTCGATATTACCCGGGTACGCCGCGAATCCCTGCGCTGGAGTCTGCTGGTTGCCCTGAACAAAACCCGCCCTTACACCGCCAGCGAAACGTTGCTGCTGGACGTGTCCCGCGCCATCTACCCGGACACCACGCAACTGGAGCTGCGCCGGGAGCTTGATTATCTGGCAGATCGCAAAATGGTGGAGCTGGAGAAGAGACCGTCCGGTGACTGGTTTGCCGATCTGAGTCGCCTTGGTGTGGATATTGTGGAATACACCGTGGAATGCGGCCCGGGTATTGCCCGACCGGAAAAATACTGGAGTGAGTGATTATGGGACGTCGCAGCAGCATTGATTCTCTGCCGACGGATGTCCGCCGCTGGCTGGAGCGGGCGCTGACGGAGAATAATTTCACCGGCTATGCTGAACTTGAAAGTTTGTTAAAAGAGAGGGGATATGTGATAACCCGCTCCTCCCTGCAGCGGTTCGGCTACAAAATGGAGCAGCAACTGGCCCGTGTTCGTGCGGCAACTGAAGCAGCCAGGCTGATGGCTCGTGAAGCGGGGGATGATGCGGATGACCGTTCTGCGGGACTGATGACGTTGATCCAGACGGAGATGATCGACATCCTGATGCGTCTGCAACAAGTCAGTGACGAGAATGATCCGACTGATCGGGCGAAATTGCTGGCCACCGCTTCCCGCAATATTGCGACCCTGACCCGCGCCTCTGTCAATCTCAAGCGTTTTCAGAGTGAGGTCAAGGAAAAAGCAGAACTTGCAGCGAATGCGGCCGAGAAAATTGCCCGTAAGGGCGGATTGTCAAGCGACGCAGTACAGGCACTTCGTCGCGAGATTCTGGGGATTGCCACATGAGCCAGTTCACGCCGGTAATACCAGACACTTCCGGTTATGATGCCCCTCCCGTTCTGTTGCCCTACCAGCAGCGCTGGGTGGCAGATGCCTCTCCGCTTAAGGTGATAGAAAAGAGCCGTCGTACCGGTATTACATGGGCTGAGGCATCCGATAACGTACTGACCGCCGCCTCTTCTGCGCCAGCAGGCGGGATGAATGTGTATTACATCGCTTATAACCAGGACATGACCGTCGAATATATCCAGGCCTGTGCCATGTGGGCACGGGTATTCAACTACGCAGCCAGTGAAATTGAAGAAGGATTCTGGGAAGAGGACGACGACGACAAACACATCAAAACTTACACCATCAGGTTCCCGGAGTCCGGCTTTCGCGTGGTTGCGCTCTCCAGCCGCCCGTCTAACCTGCGTGGTCGTCAGGGGGTTATTGTCATTGATGAAGCGGCGTTCCATGAGCAACTGGACGAACTGCTGAAAGCGGCGCTGGCGATGCTTATCTGGGGGGGAAAGGTACGCGTTATCTCCACCCATGACGGTGACGACAATCCGTTCAATACGCTTATCGGGGATATCCGTGCCGGACGTCAGGGAGGCAGCGTACATCGCATCACTTTCCGGGAAGCCGTATCTGAGGGGCTGTTCCGGCGCGTTTGTCTGCGCACCGGGAAGGAATGGTCGGAGGCATCCGAGCAGGCCTGGATGGCGTCGGTGTACAAATTCTACGGTGCCGGTGCATCCGAAGAGCTTGACTGTATTCCGGCCAACGGTGGCGGTGCCTGGCTGTCCCGAGCCCTGATAGAGTCCCGCATGTCCGCTGATACGCCGGTATTGCGTCTGACCTGCAAGGAAGGTTATGAACTGCTGTCTGATGAGGTTCGCTTCCGCGAGACGCAGGACTGGCTTGATGAGCATCTGAAACCATTACTGGAGGCGCTCCCCGCTGGTGCCCGCTCTTTTCTGGGGCGTGACTTTGGTCGCAGCGGGGATTTGTCGGTGGACTACCCGTTGTTGCAGGAGAAGAACCTGATACGACGCGTGCCATTCGTACTGGAGTTGCGTAACGTGCCGTTCAGGCAGCAGGAGCAAATCACCTGGTATCTGATGGATGGCCTGCCCGGTCTGCTGGGTGCTGCGTTTGATGCCCGTGGTAATGGTGCCTATCTGGCTGAATACGCCATGCAGCGCTACGGCTCCGGCCGGGTTCAGCAGGTGATGCCAACCGAAGGCTGGTACCGGGAGCATATGCCTCCGGTCAAAGCTGCACTGGAAGACGGTAACCTGGTGGACTTACCAAAGGATGAAGACACACTGGATGACCTGCGGGCCGTTCAGGTGGTGAACGGTGTCCCCCGCGTGCCGGAGCAACGCTCAAAAGCAAAGGCTGACGGTGGTAAACGCCACGGGGATTCAGCCATCGCACTGGCGCTGGCGTATTTCGCCAGCCGTGAAATTAACAAAGGGCCGGTGAAGGCAAGCTCACGCCGTCGTCGTCAGGCGGCCCGTATGCTGGAGGGATTCTGATGGCGAGGGGTATCTGGGTTTCACCCGATGAATTTGTTGCTTTTTCTGAGCCTCAGAAATCACTGACCGCGCAGATTGCCTCCCGCAGCCGCGCGATCGACTTTTACGGACTGGGCATGTATCTGCCCAATCCAGATCCCATTCTCAAGGCTCAGGGACGGGATATCCGTATCTACCGCGAACTGCGCACCGACCCGCTGGTCGGGGGCTGTATCCGCAGACGTAAAGCAGCGCTCAAATCGCTGGAGCGTGGACTGGAGCGTGGTCACGCCTCTGCCCGGGTCTTCCGTTTCATCCGCGACATGCTCGACGATCTGGATCTGTCCCGCATCATCGGTGAAATGAGCGATGCCGTGCTCTACGGGTATCAGCCCTGTGAAATCATGTGGGGCCGTTCGGTCAGGGCGTGGGCGGTGACGGATATTGTCGGCAAACCGCCTGAGTGGTTTCAGTTTGATACGGACAACTGCCTGCGCTTCCGGGCGCGTGATGCGGGTGTGGAGGGTGAGCTGCTGTCACCGTCAAAATTCGTGGTGCCGGCACAGGATGCCTCGTATGACAATCCTTACGGTTTCCCTGACCTGTCCATGTGCTTCTGGCCGGTCGCCTTCAAGAAAGGCGGGATGAAATTCTGGCTCCGCTTTGCCGAAAAGTTTGGCTCCCCGTGGGTGATCGGTAAGCACCCGAGGGGCGCAAATGATGCAGAGATTGAAAAACTGCTGGACTCCATGGAGCAGATGGTGGAGGACGCGGTGGCCGCCATCCCCGATGACAGCAGTATTGAGCTCAGGGCAGCGGATGGCAAGGCAGACAGCAGCGAGGTATTTCGCGAGCTGATCACACTGTCACGCAGTGAGATCTCCATTGCATTACTCGGTCAGAATCAGACCACGGAAGCGAACAGTAACAAGGCCTCTGCACAGGCCGGGCTGGAGGTAACGGCTGATATCCGCGATGCGGATGCGGACATCATTCAGGCGGCAGTGAATCAGGTTATCAGAACGGTGGTCACCCTGAACTTCGGCGATGTGCCGTGTCCGGTCTGGGCCATGTGGGAACAGGAGACCATTGATGACACCCGCGCCACCCGCGACGAAAAACTCACCCGGGCGGGTCTGCGTCTGACCCCGCAATACTTTAAGCGTGAGTACCAGCTGCAGGACGGCGATATTGACGAGACACCACCGTCGGAACGCCAGAATAACATGCTGCCGCTGTCATTTGCCGAGGCGATTGATGCCGATATTCAGGCTCAGCAGCAGCTTGACGACGCGCTGGACATTCTGATGAACGGAGGTGTGTTAAATGGCACGCTGGAACCCGTCCTGGCACCTCTGTTTAAGCGGGTCGAAAACGGGGTTAACCCGACTGAGCTGCTGGGCGAACTGGCGGAGCTCTACCCTCAGATGAACACGGACGATCTGCAGGAACGGCTGGCCCGTATTCTCTTTGTGGCAAATATCTGGGGACGTCTGCATGAGCGTGACAACGGCTGAACTGGCGTACTGCATGACGCTTCCCCCGAAGCGGGCAATCAACTACCTGAAGTCCAAAGGGTATCAGATTACCTGGGACTGGGAAGAAATGTGGCAGGAGGCCCATGCCCGCGCCTTTACCGTTGCTAAAGTGACCCGCCTGGATATCCTGGAAGATATTCGCGGGGCACTGCAGCAGGCTGTCGATGAAGGAAAAACCGATCGCTGGTTCCGGCAGGAGCTGGAGCCGGTGCTGAAGCGTAAGGGATGGTGGGGACCACGTGACACGACTGACCCGGTAACGGGTGAGCCGGTCACCATTCAGCAGGGCAGTCCGTGGCGGCTCGATACCATCTTTCGCACCAATATGTCCGTACTCTACAGCGCCGGTCGTTGGGCGGAACAGATGGAAAACGTCGACGACAGGCCGTACTGGATGTATACCGGCATCAACGACAGCCATACCCGCAGGAGCCATCTGGCGCTGCATGGTCTGGTGCTGCGCTGGGATGACCCGTTCTGGCAGGCATTTTACCCGCCGAACGGCTGGCGCTGCCGCTGTAGTGTGATTGCCCTGAGTGCGGCGGATGTACGTGCCCGTGGCCTGAAGGTTATCAGCTCCGGCTCTGCCATGGGCCAGGAACTGAAACTGGTCTCAGAGAAAACCGGCGAAATGCGGAACGTGGCCACCTTTAATACCGGCACCACGAAGGTGACCACCGACGTCGGCTGGTCTTATGCACCGGGGGCAGCATACCGTCCCGACCTGGCCCGCTATCAGGGTACGCTTCAGCCACTGGCACAACAGGAACTGAGAGGATAACAATGGCTTCCGATAACCTGGTCAGTATCACCATTAACGATAAATCCCTGCGCCGGAGCCTCCGTGCGCTGGATCTTGCTGCCACAGACCTGGAGCCCGCGATGCGCAAAATTGCCGGAACCCTGCTGGCGGAAACACAGTTTAACTTTCTTGATGAGGGGCGTCCGGGGTGGATGCCCTCGCTGGCAGCGGAAGAGCGTGACGGGCAGACACTGCAGGATACCGGGCGTCTGATGGGGTCAGTATCAACCGACCATGACGACCGGCAGGCTGTTGTGGGGACCAACGTTGTTTACGGTGCCATTCACCAGTTCGGGGGTAAAACGGGGCGTAATGAGTCTGTTGAACTTCCGGCCCGCCCGTTCCTGCCGGTGACGGGGGATGGAGAACTACAGCCTGAAGTGGTAATCCCCATCCTCGATACCATTGTCCGCCATCTTGAATCAGCGGCCCGTCGCTGAGTTTTCTCTCTTCAGGCGGGTGATTTATCATTGCCAGCGAATGAGGGGCTGTATTACCTTTATAAAGGCTTTACAGCCTCTGTTTTATAACCGCCTCCGGTTCACCGCATTGCTTTCCCTGTCCTTCTCCCCTGATGTTTTCTAAAGCAGATTAAAATCGCCGGGCCTGCATTTCTCACAAACTGTCTCCGACAACATAACGCGGGACAGCAAAATGTCAGCCATTCACATTTTTAAAGCCGGTACTCATACCGATATGCACGGCAAAAAACTGCCGTTCACGCCAGACGATCTTGCCGCCTGCGTGAAAGCCTATGACCCGTCCGTACATGAAGCACCACTCGTGATTGGTCATCCCAGAACGGAAGACCCGGCGTGGGGCTGGGTGAAAGCCCTGTCGCTCAGCGGCGTCGATCTGATGGCAGAGCCTGCCCAGCTGGACCCGCAGTTTGCTGAGATGGTCACCGACGGACGATTCAAAAAAGTGTCCGCCTCTTTCTACCTCCCGGATTCACCGTCCAATCCGAAGCCCGGCGTGCTCTACCTTCGCCATGTGGGCTTTCTCGGGGCACAGCCACCTTCCGTCAAGGGGCTGAAACAGGTGTCCTTCAGTGAGCAGGAAGAAGGTGTGGTGGAGTTCGCCGACTGGCAGGCCATCACGAATGCCTCCCTGTGGGGAAAGCTGCGCGATTTTCTGATCGCCCGCTTCAGTCTGGACGAGGCAGAAAAAGTCCTGCCGGAATGGCAGCTCAACAGTCTGCGCGAAGAGGCGTACCGCGACACACTGTCGCAGGATGCAGCAGGTGCACAATTCAGTGAGACAGGCCCGGGGCCGTCTTCCGCAAGTAACGAGGAATCATCGATGACAAAAGAAGAGATTGAAGCCCTTCAGGAGGAGAACCGCCGCCTGAAGCAGCAGGCTGCTGATCGCGATGCGCGTGATGCACAGGTCAGACAGGAGCAACTGCATAAGGACAATGTGGCCTTTGCAGAAAAACTGGTCGCAGAGGGGCGTCTGGCTCCCCGCGCCTCCTCCGTGGTGGTTGCCCTGCTGGATGCCGTCGCCGGTGGCGACAAGCCGGTGGAGTTTGCTGAGGGGGAAAGCCGCACGCCGCTGGCCACCGCCTTCCGTTCATTGCTCTCCGACGGGGAGCCGGTGATGAATTTCGCCGAACAGGCCACAAAGGAGCGTGTCGGCGACACGGTGAAGGTGGATGTGGCGGAGTTTGCGGAAGCCGATCCTGAGCGTCTGGCCCTGCATCAGAAAGCAGTGGCCCTGTCCAAAAAAGAAGGCATCAGCTATGAGGCTGCTGTCGCACGCTGCCTGTAATTTAAGGAGAGAGCATGTCTGATTACTTAAAAGGTAAACGTGTCGTTGATCCGGTACTGACCAGTATCGCCCGTGGCTATAAAAATGCCGCATTCATCGGCGAACGTATTTTCCCCGTCGTGCTGACGGACAAGGAAGGCGTGCGTGTACCGACCTTCGGGAAAACCGCCTTTGTGGAATATGACACCGAGCGTGCCGTCGGGGCGGACAGCAATGTTCTGGTCCGTGAAAAAACAGGCACGCTGGACCTGGTGCTGGGTGAACACGATCTGGCTGCGCCGGTGGACTATCGCGAGCAGGCGGAGTCCATGTTTAACGAAGAGAGCAAGGCCATCCGTCGCGCCACGAATGGCGTGAACCTGCGCCGTGAACTTATCGCTGCCCGTCTGGCTCAGGATGAAAAGGTCTACCGTACCGGGCACGTCAAAAAACTGACAGCCAGTGATCGCTGGGCCGGTGGTAAGGGGGACCCCATCGGGGTGATTGAAGCCGGTATGGAAGCGGTCCGTACGGCCACGGGGCTGCGTCCTAACCTGATGACCATGGGGGCCGGCGTGATGGCGCTGCTGAAGTTCCACCCGGCGATTCAGGCCGCCATCGGAGCCAACGAACGCAAGCGCATCACCACAGAAATCCTGCAGGACCTCTTTCAGATCGAAGAGATCGTCATCGGTGCCCCGGTCTCCCTGCCGTCCATGAAAGCGGCAATGGATAAGAACAGCGTGCCGGCGGATATCTGGGGAGACAATCTGATGCTGCACTATGTCGGCAAACCGCAGCCGGGGGCGGACAGCGCGGACGAGAACGAGCCGTCCTTCGGCTACACCCTGCGTCGTAAGGGGATGCCTGTTGCCGACAAATACGACGGAGCCGGTGGCAAGGTGAAGTACTGCCGTTATACCGATATCTACAAAGTCGCCGTGGTTGGTGGCGATGCCGGGTATCTCATTACCGGTATCAGTAAATAAGGAGGCGTTATGGGAACCACTCAGCAGGTCATTCTGATCACAACCGTAACGGCAGGGGCAGCACTGGCACAGCAGCGTTTTGTCGGGGCAGATAATACCCCCTGTAAAGCCGGTGCCGCAGCGCTCGGGGTTGCCGAAGTGGATGCTGTTACCGGCGACAGCACGCCGGTGAGCGTTCTGGGCATTATTGCTGTCGAGGCCGGGGCCGCTGTCAGCCGTGGTGTGGCTGTTCAGTCAGATGCTCAGGCCAGAGCCGTGCCGCAGTCCGGCGACGGTAAATCCTGTGGTATTGCACTTGATGAAGCCGGGGGTGAAGGCGACGTCATTCGTATCCTGCGCGGGGTGTGACATGTACTGCACCCTGGAGGATTTGCTTGCGCAGGTGCCGGAGCGGACGCTTATCGAGCTCACCAGTGAAGAGATGGACTTCGACTCACCTGCAACAGTGAATACCCGTGTGGTGGACAGCTGTATCCGCTATGCCGACGAGCTGATTGATGCCCATCTGCGCGGACGCTATATCCTGCCACTGGCAGAGATACCGACTGTTCTGCGGGACATTGCCATCACGCTGGTCCGTTACCGGCTCTACGCCCGCCGCCCGGAAGGTGACCTCCCGGATACGGTGAAGGATGACCACAAAGAAGCGCTGCGGCAACTCAGGGAGTTACGTGATAACAGGCTCACGCTGGGGCTGCCGTCCACTCAGAAAGATGTGCCTGAGCCTGGCGAGTTTCGTGTACGCAGTCGCCCGGCCACTTTCGGCGGTCGTGACGGTTTACTGGAGAAATACTGATGAACGTTCTGCCCGTCCTTGATGCGGTACTGGCCCGGTTACGCGAGAAGCTGCCGCAACTGCAGGTGGAGTACTTCCCGGAGAAACCGGCTGAATATCGCCTGAACCATCCGGTTGGCGCGTTGCTGTTGAGCTATGCCGGTTCGCGCTTTGACAGGCCGGATGATACCGGTGCGGTGATCCAGTCTCAGACTATCCAGCTCTGCGTCACGGTGGTCTTCCGCCAGCTCAACGGTAAAAAAGGGGCGATTAATGTCCTGGATGCTGTCCGCCGCATTCTCGGTGGCCACACCCCGCCCGGCTGCCGCCGCCGTATCTGGCTGACCCGCGAGGTGTTTATCGGTGAAGTCAGGGGGCTGTGGCAGTACGCCCTCGACTTCGCGACTGAAAGCGTCTTTATCGAAGACAGCGATTTACCGTCCGGCCCGCTGTTAACCGAAGTGAACTATGAGGAAAGCGAGTGATGAAAGAATACCGCTATTCCGGCCCGGCCAGCGGCGTCACGCTGTCGGACGGAACCGAAATCCTGCTCTGGCCGGGGAAGACGGTTTCCCTGCCGGAGGAGCATGACTACGTGAAGGTACTGGTGGCGCTGAAACATCTGACGCCGGTACCTGAAGAGACTAAACCCGCCGGCACACCGGCTGTGCAGTCACCAAAGCGCAGAAGCAGCAGTGACAGCGAAGTGAAAACGGAGGACACCCATGGCAGCTAACTATCTGCATGGTCCCGAAACCATTGAGGTGGAAAACGGAGCCCGCCCGGTTAAAACGGTGAAATCTGCCGTTATTGGCCTGATTGGTACCGCCCCGATGGGGGATGTCAATACGCTGGTACAGTGCCTGTCTGAGAAAGACGCAGCGGCATTTGGCAGCCAGTTCACCGGCTTTACCATTCCGCAGGCGCTGGATGCGATTTATGACCATGGTGCAGGTACCGTTCTGGTCATTAACGTCCTCGACCCGGCGAAACATAAAACGGCGATCGAGGATGAGGTGGTTACCTTTGACAAATCGACAGGGCAGGCCAGACTGGCGCATCCGGTTGTCGCTAATGTGGTGGTGAAAAACAGTGAAGGCAGCACCACCCACACGGCGAACACGGACTACCGTGTTGATGCGCAGGCGGGTGTGCTCACGAACCTGGGCAAGGCTATTGAGGCCGGTGGCAGCGTGAAGGTGAGCTATGAGTACGCGGACCCGTCGAAGGTGACTGCGGCGGACATCATCGGCGGGGTGAACAGCGCCGGAAACCGAACCGGCATGAAGCTGCTTAACGACAGCTTCAACCTGTATGGCTATTTCGCCAAAATTCTGATTGCGCCGGTGTTCTGCACCCAGAAGAGTGTCGCAGTTGAGCTTATCGCCATGGCAGAGAAGCTGGGCGCGGTAACCTACATTGATGCGCCTGTCGGTACCACCTTTGCACAGGCTCTGGCAGGTCGTGGCCCGGAAGGCACCATCAACTTCAATACCAGCTCCGACCGCGTCCGTCTGTGCTATCCGCATGTGAAGGTATATGACCCGGTGACAAACACAGAGCGTCTGGAGCCGCTCAGCCAGCGTGCAGCAGGTCTGCGTGCCAGAGTCGATCTGGACAAGGGCTACTGGTGGTCATCCTCCAATCAGGAGATTCTGGGGATCACCGGCGTGGAGCGCCAGCTGTCCGCGATGATTGATGACCCGCAGAGTGAGGTGAACCTGCTTAACGAACAGGGGATCACCACGGTATTCAGCAGTTACGGCAGCGGCCTTCGTCTGTGGGGTAACCGGACGGCAGCATGGCCAACGGTCACCCATATGCGTAACTTTGAGAACGTTCGCCGCACTGGTGATGTGATCAACGAGTCCATTCGTTATTTCAGCCAGCAGTACATCGACATGCCGATTACTCAGGCGCTGATTGATGCACTGACGGAGTCGGTCAACGCCTACGGTCGCAAAATGACTGGTGATGGTGCGGTACTGGGCTTCCGTTGCTGGTTTGATCCGGCCCGCAATCCGGAGACGGAGCTGGCCGCCGGGCACCTGTTGCTGAGCTACAAATATACGCCACCACCGCCGCTGGAGCGACTGACGTTTGAGACTGAGATCACCTCGGAATACCTGTTAACCCTGAAAGGGGGCAACTGATGTCAAAGATTGAGATAAACCGCATCACGAATGCCAACATCTATCTGGATGGTACTAACCTGCTGGGACGGGCTGAGGAAGTTAAACTCCCCGATGTCTCCATGATTATGCAGGAACACAAGGCGCTGGGGATGGTGGGTAAGGTGGAACTCCCGGCTGGTTTTGACAAACTGGAAGGCGAAATCAAATGGAACAGCTTTTACCGCGATGCGATGCTGTCTGCCGCGAACCCGTACAGGTCGCTGGCACTGCAGTGTCGTTCCAGCGTCCAGCGCTACAGCTCGCAGGGGCTGATTGACGAAATCCCGCTGGTCACCTTCCTGACGATTATGTTCAAGAAGAACCCGCTGGGGACGTTCAAACAGCACGAGAACGCCGAGTTCTCCAGTAGCTTCACCTGCACGTATATCAGACAGGTACTGGATGGTGAAGAGCTGCTGCAACTGGACTATCTGGCCAACATCTTCCGGGTCGGCGGTGTTGATCAACTGACTGACTACCGTATCAATATCGGGGGCTGACGGTGAGTGTTGAACTGACGGATAAAGGAGGACGATGTGCGGCACTGGGCATGTCAAATGGTACGTGGTTTACCCTCCTTGATATTCCGGGGGTGGAAACCCTTTTTAATACCCGTAAAACCAATGACCCGATTGACTGCACACGTTCAAAGGCCCGCAAACTGGCGGATTTGATTGAAGCATGGGAGCCTCCCGACCACTGGTTCTCCGGCACCGGCAAATCTGAGGGAAAGACGCTTCTCATCGCTTTCCTGCGTAACTGCAAGGGGTTTCGCACTTGCTGACATCACAGGGGCTCCGGCCCCTTCTTCTTAATCTCCTTTAATATCCGTCACGCGCTTCTCCCGACATACTGCCCTGAACTTACACAGGAGCACAATCATGTCACAGACCCCATCCGATACTTTTAAATTGTCTTATCCCTTCACCACTGCTGCAGGCACCAGAATTGAGCTGGTTGAACTGAAACGCCTGACGGTAAAAGACCTGAAGCAGGTGCGCAAAATCAGCAAAAACCCGGCAGACTGGGACGAACCGCTGATTGCCCGCAGTACTGGTCTTCTCCCGGAAGATCTCGACAATATGGATCTGGCTGATTACCTGCAGTTACAGAAACGATTTCAGCTCATCACGGGGATGGGTGAGAGCAACCAGGGCGCTGACGCAGGCGCAGGGGCTGCTGGCGAGATGGTTCCGGTTTCAGCCGGGGGAGATTGATGCCCTCGATACTGACGATCTGGAGATGTGGCTGGAGCAGGCTGAAGAGCAAATAAAAAGCGAGTACGGCGACAAATCATAGTACAGACAGCCGCCAGTAGCGGCTGTTCTGCGTTATCCCCTCACGTCTTTTCACCTTCCCCGGAGGTTAACCACTATGTCGGGACAGTTTTCAGTCGGCGTTGTTATCGGCGGGATGATTGGTAGCACATTCCGTTCTGCAATGAGCGGTACCCGCCGTGCGCTTGATTCCCTGAGCGATACCTCACGCCGCCTGCAGGAACGTCAGAACGCTTTAACCCGTGCAACAGAACGTTATGGTCAACTGGGTTCTTCCCGGATGCAGCATCTCAACAGCGAGCTGCTGCGGGTAAGCCGCACCATGGAGCAAATTGAGCGCCAGCAGCGCCGTCTGTCAGCGGCATCCGCTACCAGTGATGCGCTGAAAGCTAACCGCATGGCGCTGTATGGTCAGGGGATTGAAGCGTATGGCATGGCACAGACTGTTTATCATACGGTTTCCCCTGCCGTTCAGCAGTCCATGTCTTTTCAGGACAAAATGATTGATATGTCGATCACCGCAAAATATGACAATAAAACGCGGGATGGACTTGCCGGACAGATAAAAGGCTGGGCGCTTAAATACAATCAGTATCAGGATGAGCTGCAGGAGGCGGTGGGTTCACTCATCAGCGACAATATTGATAATGTGTCAGATATCGGTTTTCTGATGCCGGATATTGCCCGCGCGGCAACGGCAACACGCACGTCTGCTCAGGACTGGGCAAAAGTGGCCGCAGTCTGGCAAAACTCCCTGAAAGGTGCGGCCAGAGATTTTGGTGCCGTTCAGAATATTATGGCTTATGCCGGTGACCAGGGGTCATTTGAAATCCCGGATCAGGTCAAGTGGATGCAGTCCCTGGCCCCAATGATGGCGGGTATTGCCAGTGGAAAAGAGGCTGTTGCTGAAATCGGGGCCAGTCTCCAGATAGCAAAAATCGGTGCAGGTTCCACCGACGAAGCAGCCAATAATTTTAAAAACTTTCTTACCAAAATTTTTGCCCGCGATACTCAGAAACAGTTTGCTGATCTGGGTATTGATTTGCAGGGATCTATTGCGAGTTATAAAGCTGCGGGGATCTCTCCGATTGAAGGGATGTTGAGTGTTATAGAACGTTACCTCAATGCCAAAAGCCCCGAAGCGCTGGCCGGCTTCAAATCAGCCATGAAAATAAAGAATGATACGGCAAGAGATGAGGCACTTCAGGCTCTGGCGAAAAACTTTGGTCTGGGCGATATGTTCGCGGATATGCAGGTCATGGCATTTATCCGCCCGATGCTGGCCAACATGGACAGATATCGAGAGATCCGTGCCGGTGCTCTCAGGGCTGCGGATAACGATTTGCTTGCCAGTGCTTATGATCAGCGGCTGAAATCTCCCCTTGAAGCCACTAAAACACTTATGGTCAGCAGTCGCGATCTGGCAATTACGCTGGGCGATCAATTAGCTCCATCTTTTATTTCTTTGACTCAGGAACTGCTTCCACTCATTCAGGGGGCAAAACACTGGGTAGCGGCTCACCCGCAATTTGTCAGTGGGGCTTTTAAGCTCATCAGTGCGCTCCTTGCGATTAAGATAGCGACTATTGGTCTCAAACTGGGGCTGAATCTCCTTATTTCCCCCTTTGTGAACGTCTGGAAAACTACTGTTTTACTCCGGACCAACTGGCATCGACTGGCTACCGCACTCGGAGAAGGTGGCAAATTACGCTGGCTTGTCACTGGATTCAGCCGACTGACCAGCGGAGGACTGAAACTCAGCAAAGTTCTGGCGGGCAGCCTCGTTCGCGGTTTTATGAGCGCTGCACGTGCCGTTCTCTGGATTGGGCGAGCGCTGATGATGAATCCCATCGGTCTCGTTATCACCGCTGTCGCGGCAGCAGCTTACCTTATCTACCGCAACTGGGGGGCTGTCAGTGGTTGGTTTAAACAGCGCTGGGCTGACATTCAGGAAGCCTTTAACGGCGGCATTGTGGGAACTGGTAAGTTGCTGATTAACTGGTCGCCGGCAGGCCTGCTCTATAAAGCCTTTGCGGCTGCGCTGAAATATTTCGGCGTTGCTCTGCCGGCAAAGTTCACCGACTTCGGTGGCCATCTTATCGACGGTCTGATTAACGGTATCAAAAACAAATGGGGGTCGCTCAAATCCAGTGTAACCGGAATGGGTGACAGCATCAGTGGCTGGTTCAGCGAAAAGCTGGGCATTCATTCGCCGAGCCGCGTGTTTATGGGCTTTGGTGACAATATCGCGCAGGGGGCCGCCATTGGCCTGCAGCGGACCACTCCGCTTGCAGCTCTGGCCGGGCAGCGAATGGCCAGTGAACTGCTCCCCAAAATGCCCGTGAGCATTCAGGGGCCAGAAATACGGGATAACACTTCAGGTGTTCGCTTCAGTATGCCGTTGCCCGATATCAACGGTTTTATGTCGTCTGCTAAAAATGCGATCGGAGCCGTAATCAATAGTTTGTCTTCCATGCCCGCTATTCCGCTCTCCACCCGGGCATCGATTTTACCAGGGCAACGTCTGGCAAATGAGATGACACCGGATGTTCCCCGTATCCCCTCGCCTGAAATCCTGGCTGCCGGATATTCAGGCCGTGGTGCAACTGCAACCGGCGGTGGAACGTCTGGTGGTATCCAGGTCAGCTTTAATCCTCAGTTTTTCCTCAATGGCAGGGAAACCACAGCGCCTGCAGGACTGACTGGTGCCCTGAATATGAGTCTGCATGAGCTGGAAAAAATGCTGGAGCGTCTGCTGGCTCAGAAACAACGTAAGGAGTACCGCTGATGTTTGCCGTACTGGGTGATATTGAGTTTGAGCTGATTACCTACTGGGACGGCTTCGAGGCCACGTTCGGCGTCGATTATGCGGAGCATGCCCGCATCGGGGGTAAGCCTGGCCTGCAGTTCGTCGGCGACAGGCTGGACGAAATCCAGATAAGTCTGGTCTTCCATCAGCATTATTGTGTACCCGATGTGGAGCTGGCGAGACTGCGAACAGCCATGAAAGCCCATCAGGCACTGGCGCTGGTCTTCGGCAACGGTGACTATCGTGGCTGGTTCGTGATTACCGATGTGACCGCAACCAGCGAGCAGACAGACAGCACCGGTAACGTGCTGGCTGTCAGTGCCACCGTGTCTCTCCGGGAATACACCGGTGATCCGAAAAATCCTCTGCAACCACCGGCAATACGCACGAAGCTCCCGGGTGTCGGGGCGGTCTCCGGTGCCATTCCTTCACCTTCAGGGGTGGCGCAGTTCATCCGCAACGGCGTCAACTATGCGAAACAGGCGCAGTCTGTACTCCAGACCACTATCAGCGCCGTTCGGGTGACACAGAAAATGAAGGATAACCCCGTTGTCGCACTGACCCGTGTGCCGGGGCTGATGAGCGGACTGGGTAATATCTCCGGGGCTCTGGGGAAAAGTGTTCCGGCGTTTAACGCACTCTCTGAATCCATGCCCGATGCCATCAGTCTGGCCAGAACAGCCAGCGAAGCAGCCACGTATGTACAGCAGGCACAGTCTGCGCTGAGTGGTGTGGACAAAAGAAATATTGCAGGTGCTCTGGATACCGTTTCCGGGCAGCTTAACGCCGCCGGCACAGCATTCAACCGCATGTCTCCGGGATTAAGTGCAATGGCCGCCAGAATACTGACGAGGAGTGTGTGATGTTTCTTGAACATGTTACCCGTGACGGAGAGCGCTGGGATTCGCTGGCATGGCAGTACTACGGTGACCCGCTGGGCTATCCCCGGATTATTGCCGCCAATCCGCACGTGGCCATCACGCCGGTGCTGCCCTCCGGGCTGTTGTTACTGATCCCGGTGATTGAGGCTGAAGAAGCCCGTACAGAAGAGGATATTGCCCCATGGCTGAGATAAACAGCACTGCGCAAGTCACATCAGCGTTAACCGGCGTCAGCGATGTGCTGACACCGGTGTTCACTCTGTGGTATCTGCAGAAAAACATCACCTCTGATATCGCGCCTTATGTCACCCGTGTGACCTGGAGCGATAACATCAAAAATGAGTCCGATACCATTGAGGTGGAGCTGGACGACACCGATGGCCGCTGGCTGGATAAATGGTATCCGGGCAAGGGTGACACGCTGACGCTGAAAATGGGCTATCAGGGCGAGAAGCTGCTGTCCTGCGGTACGTTCTCTATAGACGAGATCGAAGTGAGTTCGCCCGCTTCCGTTGTTTCTATCCGTGGGGTGGCCACCTCGGTTAACAGTGCCCTGCGGACTAAAACCAGTCGTGGTTTTGAGAACACCACGCTGGCAGCTGTTGCGGGGCGGATTGCCAGAAAGCACCGGCTGAAACTGGTGGGCAGCATTGAGTCCATCAGAATCGACCGGGTGACCCAGTATGCTGAAACCGACGTGGGTTTTCTGCGCCGGCTGGCCAGCGAGTATGGTTATGCAGTGAAAGTGGTCAGTGACCAGCTGATTTTTTCTCATCTGGCCACACTGCGCAGTCAGGAGCCGGTCAGGCAGTTAAAACCGCAGGATGTGGCCCGCTTTTCCCTGCGTGACACCATCAACCGGGTCTATAAATCTGCAAAGGTAAAACACCAGAAAAGCAGCAGTAAAAAACTGATCGTCTACGAAGCTGATGGTGGTACCCGTGAAAGCGACAAAAAGCTCAAAGGTGGTAAGGTTACCAGCGCTGACTCACTTAAAGTTAACAGCCGCGTCAGCGACCCGGACAGTGCCCGGATTAAAGCGGATTCAGCACTGGCCAGACATAACGAATACCAGCAGAACGGCTCCCTGACGCTGACGGGAACACCTCAACTGACAGCAGGCAACAAAATTGAACTGGTGGGTTTTGGGCAGTTATCCGGGCCATGGCTCATAACCACTGCCCGCCATGCGTTTGACCGTAACAGCGGCTACACCACAGAGCTGGAAGTGGCACGGGGGCCAGTCACAAGAGGGAAAAAACAAAAAACTCAGAAACTCACGGTTTATCACCCGGATGGCAGTACATCGACGGTGATTAAGGAGAAGAAAAAATGACTGGTGTCACTCGTCAGGTCGGTACGGTCAGTGCCGTTGATGCCGACAGGGTTCAGGCCCGCGTTCGTCTGCCTGAATGCGATAACCTGCGCACAAACTGGCTTAACGTGCTGCAGCGCAATACCCAGGATAACAAAGATTACTGGCTCCCTGACGTGGGGGAGCAGGTTGAGGTGCTGCTCGATGCCAACGGCGAGGATGGTGTTATTCTGGGCGCGGTGTATTCAGACGTCGATAAACCACCGTTCAGTGACAAAAATATCCGGGGAACCCGGTTTGCTGATGGTGCAGAGTACAGCTACAACCGGAAGACGCACACTCTGATCATCCGGGGCGGCATTGAGCATATTGTCATTGAGTGTGGTGCTGATGTGGTATTGAAAACACAGAAAGCCACGATTGACGCACCGGAAACCGAACTTACCGGAGATCTGCGTGTCAGGGGTAAGCTGATTTACGAAGGAGGCATGGCGGGTTCTGGTGGTGAAGGTGTTACCGCGACCATCCATGGCAATATCGAGATTAAAGGGAATGCCCATGCCACGGGCAGTATGTTGTCTGATGGCGAAAACTCCAGCCACCACTCCCACTGAGCTTTTTAAACGCCTTTAATATCAGCGTTCCCGCACGGGGGCAATACTGCCCCCATGAAAACGACCTCAGTATTCTGGCAACCAGCCCTGCAGGCTCCCGGCGAAATTGTCCGGGGGCTGGATGATATCCGGCAGGCGATTCAAATTATCCTGCGGACTCCCCGCGGCAGCGACCCGCATCGCCCGGAGTTCGGCAGCAATCTGCATCTTTATATCGACTGGCCTGTAGACCGGGCCATTCCGCATGTGGTGCGCGAATCCGTCGATGCCATCCGGCGCTGGGAGCCCCGCTGCCAGCTTATGTCAGTTAAACCCGCCGTCGACGGCGAACATCTTACGCTCCGGGTGAGCTGGAAAGGCTCAGACGGACAGACCCGGACTCAGGAGCTGCTATGGCGCTGACAGAACCCGATTTTATTGAACGCGATGCCGACAAAATCACGGCAGAAATGATTGCGAAGTATGAAGCGGATACCGGCAAAACGCTGTACCCGGCACAGGCAGAACGTCTGCTGATTGATCTGTGGGCCTATCGCGAAATGCTGGTCAGGGTTGCGGTACAGGAGGCAGCAAAGCAGAATCTGGTCGCCTTTGCCCGTGAGCCGATGATTGATTACCTCGGTGAACTGGTTGGTGTATACCGTCTTGCCGCGCAGCCTGCCACCACCACGCTCCAGTTCTCCGTAGATGAGGCACTGGCCATTGATGTGCTGATCCCGGCAGGCACCCGCGTCAGCGCTTCCGACAGCGTTATTTTTGCCACCGATACAGATGTGGTACTGAAGGCCGGATTGCTGCTGGTCAATGTCACGTCCACCTGTACCGAACCCGGTACCGCTGGTAACGGCTGGCAACCTGCGCAGGTCAGTCAGTTACTCGATGAGATTGATAACGTCGACCTGCTGGTGAGCAATCTGACGGCCAGTTCCGGCGGTTCAGAACAGGAAGACGATGACAGGCTCCGGGAGCGTATCAGGCTGGCCCCGGAGTCATTCACCAATGCCGGAAGCCGTGGCGCATACCGCTTTCATGCCATGCAGGCCCATCCCAACATTGTCGATGTTGCTGTGCTTTCCCCGGTTCCCGGGACCGTAGATCTGTATCCGCTGCTCAGTACCGGTCTGCCGGACGGCGGTGTTCTCACGCTGGTAGAGAGTTTCTGCTCTGATGAGAAAGTCAGGCCACTCACTGATACAGTGCGGGCTAAAACACCAGTGAAGGTGGATTACACCATTGAAGCCAGGATTACGATCTATCGTGATCAGGATGCCAGGTCTGTAAAAGATGCCGCTAACAGCGCCATACAGAACTGGGTGGCATCACGTGCCGCCACGCTGGGGCGCGATATTGTCCCCAGCCAGATTATCAGTGCATTGTCCGTTTCCGGGGTGTACCAGGTTGAACTGGTGACACCGGCACTGCGGGTGGTGGCAGAAAACGAATGGGCAAACTGTACGGCAATCACTCTTAACATGACTGGAGTGTCTGATGACTGAGCCATTACAACTCCCGCCACCGCTTGAGGGTGATATCAGTCTCAGGACGCTGGGAAGACTGGCAGGACGGCTGGATAACATCGACCTGAGCGTACTGATGGTCTTTCTCGTCGATATCGTCGACAGTTCCGCGCTGCCATGGCTGGGCGAGCAGTTCTCACTGTCTGGCGATGGCTGGGAGCTGGCGGAATCGGACGATGTTCGCCGCATGCTTATAAAAGCAGCCATCGAACTGCACCGGTATAAAGGGACGCCGTGGTCAATCCGGGAAGTTATCCGCCGTTTTGGCTTTGGTGAAGTGGATCTGATTGAAGGCACAGGTCGTCTCAGTTACGACGGCAATCGCAGCTATAACGGACTGTTTGTTCATGGAGATGCAGCCGCCTGGGCAGTTTATCGCGTTATTCTGAAACAGCCCATTACTAACGATCAGGCCGCGATGCTGCGTCAGACGCTGGCTGCATTTGCACCGGCCCGCTGCCATCTGGCCAGCCTGGAGTATCAGTCTGTGGCCATTCGCTATAACAATACTGCCATCCATGATGGCAGTTATAACCACGGGAGCAGTTGATTATGGGAAACCTGAATGAAACAGAAAAGTGGGAAGAAAATATCTATCAACTGGAGACATCAGATCCGGTTCTGGGTGGTGCAGACGGGATATCAAATCGAGCCCCCCGGCAACTGGCAAACAGGACGAAATGGCTGAAGAAGAAAACGGAGGAAGCCGCACAGTCACTGGCTGAACACGTACGTTCCCGTAACCACCCGGACGCGACACTGACAGCTAAGGGGTTCACCCAACTGAGCAGTGCCACCAACAGCACCTCTGAAACGCTGGCCGCCACACCAAAAGCGGTCAAGGCTGCATACGACCTGGCAGCCGGCAAGGCGCCTGCCAGCCACACTCACCCGTGGAGTCAGATAACGGGAGTGCCTGCGGCTTCACTGACGGCAAAAGGCACCGTACAACTGAGCAGCGCCACGGACAGTCAATCAGAAACTGAGGCTGCCACGCCGAAGGCTGTGAAAATCGCGTATGATCTGGCCCGGGGAAAATACACAGCCCAGGATGCAACAACGACCCGTAAAGGGATCGTACAACTGAGCAGTGCCATCAACAACACGTCTGAAACGCTGGCCGCTACACCGAAAGCTGTCAAGGCTGCATATGACCTGGCTAACGGGAAGTACACAGCCCAGGATGCAACCACGACACAAAAAGGGATAGTTCAGCTCAGTAGCGACACCAACAGCACTTCTGAAACATTAGCTGCAACTCCAAAAGCGGTTAAAGCTGCATACGATCTAGCAGCCGGAAAGGCACCATCCAGTCATACACATCCCTGGAATCAGATCACTGGTGTGCCAACAGCTTCATTGACAGCGAAAGGCATCACTCAGCTCAGTAGTGCCACTAACAGCACGTCTGAAGTGCTGGCCGCTACACCGAAAGCTGTCAAGGCTGCATACGATCTGGCAAACGGAAAACAACCGGCAGATGCCACGCTCACTGCTCTGGCAGGACTTGCCACTGCAGCAGATCGGGTGCCTTATTTTACCGGAGCAGACCGCGCAGCGCTGGCAACCCTTACAGCTATTGGTCGCGCTATTATCGCTAAGGGCAGTATAAAAGATGTCCTCAATTACCTTGGTTTAGGAGAAGGCTCGGCGCTACCCGTTGGTGTGCCTGTTCCGTGGCCCACCGCCACACCGCCAGCAGGCTGGTTAAAGTGCGACGGGCGCGCCTTTACAAAAGAACAATATCCTGTTCTGGCCAGAGTCTACCCGACCC
>OHVK01000042.1_pt1 | contig 78229 bp, 73 predicted proteins | sample 1579411 | NCBI WGS metagenome assembly OHVK01 (sample SAMEA3882524, study PRJEB24775) | human gut metagenome | biome: human-associated habitat; feature: intestine environment; material: feces | place: Netherlands | collected 2009/2010 | reverse complement strand
GTTACGAACTAGGCAACACAGGAGGATCTAAAACTGCAATCTTAAACTTATCTACAGATGTAGCTAATGCATCACTTACTATCCAAGGAACAACACTAAACACGAATACCATTCCAAGTCACACTCATCAAAGTCCTTCGGACACTTCCGAAGGATCAGCTACTTATCTTCACGATTCAGGCTCAGGAGGATCTCCGGATGGTTATGCGACATCCACAGCTACAGGTGGTAGTCAAGCACATACACACGCCGTATCAGATCCCGGACATCGCCACACGATTACATCAACATCAAACGAAATCAGTGTCTTACCTCCGTACTATACACTTTATTTCATCATGAAACTATAAGAAGGTGAAGATTATGAAAACACACGTTACTGTAGTCCCATCAGACCATCTCATCATTGTCGATGGTCAAATTTGTGTTTTTGATTATCCTGCACCTTCCAATTTACACGCAATACAGTGGCATGATGGAAAAGGTGAAATAGAGTGGACTGACGATATGAACCATCCATTAACTTTAATGGATTACGAAGAAGATGTTGCTCCATTCGTACGGTTATTTGAAGAAGAACAAACTCGTTTGAAACAAGAATCCTTAAAAAGAGAAGCATTACAACTTATCGAATACAACTCAAATTCAGCACGTGCTGAAAGAATACGCACGAAACGAAATGATCTTTTACATGCGTGTTCTTGGATCATTGAAAGACACAGAGATCAACTTGACAATGGTGAAAATACAACGCTTACTCATGAGAAATATCAAGAGTGGCTTAACTATCGTCAAGCGCTTAGGGATCTTCCCAATCAATCAGGTTTTCCGTGGTTAGGCGGAGGTGATGATGATCCTACCTGTCCTTGGCCTATCGTTCCTTAAGTAGATTGTGTCTATGTGTTGTTTTTATTTGAGATGGATACCTGGTGAACTATACAAGAAACGAAGTAAAAGTTTGTTTCTTACTTCGTTTCAATTTCAAATAATCTCATTCCTATACGATGGAATCGGTTGATTATTCACAAAAAAAAAAGAAGGTGTTGTATGTTTCCATCAGCTCTTGTAAAAGAGGATAGCAAAACGACAACCATAAATAATTCCATTATCACAGCAAAAGATATCGCGTTAGATGATGACCTTCAAGATTTATGCAGCTTAAGAGGTCAACTTGGTAATCCCACTTACAAAAGAATGACAAATACCAGTGATTTTAATGATTATACCACATCTGGTGTATATGGTCTCTATTGGGATGAAGACACTAGACCTCTCAATCAACCTCCGTTTGCTTTAAATGGTGTTTTAGTTGTATACCGAATGAACGACGTTCGGATTAAACAAATTTTCTATAGACTTGGAACCTCAAATACGAACGATAGTCAAATCTACATTCGTAGCTTTGCAAGAATAGATGACAATAGTGATGGTTGGGGAGATTGGCATTTTCCTATTTCTTCAGCTCATATAGGCGATGGTCTTACTATTAACAACGTTACCTTATCCGTACCTTTAATGGAAGGAGCTACTGCAACACAAGATGGTACTTCAGGACGAGTACCTGCTCCTTTAAAAACCGAACTTGGTAAAGTATTAGGAGCTGATGGTGAATGGACATATCCTTCTGATATAGCTATCAACAACGACATCACTGATCTGGCAACGGCTCGTGGTCAGATAGGAGATCCTGTTTATAATACCAGTGTTAAAGATTTCAACGATTTTATCGAATCAGGAACATACTGTTTAAGATACTACACTGAAGATAACATCCCTAATGTACCACCTACTTCGATTAACTGTTTTCTTGATGTAAAATCAAGAGATAATCATTCAATCGTACGACAAACAGCATGGAGAATTGGTACTGTAGACCTTAACAACCATCATATTTGGACAAGAACAGGTGAACCGAATAATGACTTGTGGTCACAGTGGATACTCATGTTGACCAATAAAAATCTTGGTGATGGTTTTCGTATAAGCAATACCACTTCCATTAGTGTACCGGAATATGATGGAGCTTCAGCTACCGACGTGGCAACAAGCGGACTTGTTCCTCCTGCAGATGCGGGAGAACAAAATCACGTCTTATGCGGAGATGGTAGTTGGAAATCTTTCAAGGATCAAGGCGTTTTAACCAAATTAACAACAAATAAACAGTATTACGTCAATGTGGCTACAGGTAGTGATACTTTGGATAATGGTAGAGGAGAAAGTGCATCAAAACCATTTAAAACACTCAAAGCTGCACTGAATCACGCAGTCACCACGCACAATTTGGGATTGTATTCTGTTTTTGTCAACGTAGCTGAAGGAACATATTCTGAAGGTGATTTGACATTACCAGCTTTTACTACAAATACTGGAAGTATAATCATAAGAGGCGCATCACAAAGTGTAAGAGACACAACAATCATTCACAGTCGTCTTATTTTAAGCTCCAGCAACAGATACGTATTTCAGCATATAACCATAAAAATGAAAGACGCTTCGTCTTATTATTACGGTGTCAATGCTGAACAAGGTAACATTGATTTGTACGATGTCACTTTTGATGGTAGAAATTTTATTCCATCTAATGCAACATCGACATCCTATTTGATAAGATGTACTGGAGGAAAGGTACGCGTTTGGGCTAGTGATAATTCTGATCTTGTAGGAATCAAATGCTTGGTATCAAGCAACGCTCCACTAACAGGCATCATAGGTCTTTCAAATTCAGGAACTATGGAAATAACTGCAGACATAACAGTCGTTGGTGATATTACAGTAAATCAATTCATATCAGCAACTACAGGATCTAAATTTTCAAGAGGATCGTCGATATTAACTTATCCAGGTCGTTTAGCAGTTATTAGTGCAACAGGTACCGTCACTGGAAAAAGATACAATGTGAACGGTAATTCTGTAGTCGCAACGAGTAATGGTGGTCCTGAATTTTTTCCAGGTACAATCGCAGGAACTACTACAACTGGTGGTCAGTACACATAAACAAAAAAAAAACAGATACTGTTTTAAAACAATACAACAAGACACTGGGTTTTTACCCAGTGTCTTGTTACTCTAATAATACGTAAATCCTTCAGATCTGCAGCATGTAGAACTTGCCCAAGGACAAACTCCTTCTTTTGCACCATATTCCAAATAATGCGTATATGGAGTAAGTCCATTTGCAGAAATAGCGGAACGCACTTGGCTGGCAGTCCAGTTAGTTCGACCATCCACTGCAGTAGCATTGCACTGATCGACTTTGTTAGCAATGTATGACGACTCACTCCAAGAACAACTTGTACATACTGTACACGATTGAGAAGTAGCTGGTTTTGTTATAAAAAGAGCATTGTCACACGCTGCCGTAGACACCGATGCACCTGAAGTACCATCTTGACAAGTTACACTTCTTGTTTTTGTTCCAGATCCACAAGTAGCTGAGCAAGAACCCCAAGATCCAGTAATCCAACGAATACTGCACGCTGGTCCGTTTTCTGATTTGGAACAACAATACGTACTGTATCCACAAGTTTTTTCAACAGCATTGCAACCAAGATAATGCGAATAGATAGTTTTAAAATCTCGATAAATCGCTGAACGGACACTTGAAAGTGTCCAATTTGTTTTTCCATCTTGAGCAATGTTATTACAATGTCGAACTTTGCTTTGCAGATAGTAACTTTCATCATACGAACAACTGGAACAATCTGTCGCACTTGTGGAAGTCGATGGTTTAGAACCACTACAATACGAATCAGATACTTTCGTACCATCACTACGTCTGCAATACACTGTACGAGTAGCATACGACTTGCCACATGTTTCACTGTCCCAAGACCAAGAACCACTATACCAAGAATACGTATAGCAATCTTGCGTATTGCAGACTTGCTGTGTTGCAGGTTTTATATCTGGACAAAGTCCATCAACAACATAAACATCATCATTTCTTTTACATTGTACTGTTCTTATCTGCGTTCCGCCTCCGCAGGTAGCTGAACATTCAGACCAATTTCCAGTTTCCCAAGAATACGACCAAATAGGTTTCCAACCATCAGTTGTTTTAACATAAACCTGACTAACAGTTTTCCATCCTGTTGATTGTTTTTGATGAATGGAAAGTTTATTAAAATTGTTGACCGCAGTTTTTACAAATGCTGGCATAACTTAAATCTCTTTCGCTTAATTCAACAATAAGATTATCCAAATCAACAAGTGATGTTTGAGCTTTGATTTCATCAAAAAATCTATATTGTGCGTTCATAGTACAAAAATATATTTTATCCATTTCTTTTGCATTATAAACGATATCTTCACAAAATGCTTGTTTTGAAATCGTACGACCAAATAAAAGTACATCTATATATGGAGTATCTACTGAACTATCAGATAGATATGCTTCAGCTTCTTTTCTTTGTATAGTCCAAGTTTCTCTTTCATAAAGAGGGATGACTTTCTTTTGAAATTGCTTTCTTAAATCTTCAAAAACAGTTCGTGCTCTTTCAATATATTGTTTTTTAACATCATCTATATCCCTTCCATCGTACCAAATTTCTTTTACAAAATCCCATTTCTGAAAAGGTGTTTCCGGTTTTGGCGTAAATACATTCCATTCTTCTTGTGTTAAATGAACAACACAAAGAGGACATACTCCGCTTGGTTGTATAATAAGCGTACCATCTTCCATAATAACGGCAACAATACGAACCCATTTTCCATTCATCATTCGAGAAGAAGGATGATCTGGTTGCTCGATAGTCCATGAGTATCCACGACTAACAGCTACACTCTTTAGCATATATCCTGTATAGATACCATCATCACTGTACGCAGCAACATAAAAATCAGCAGCATCAACTAATCGTTTAGCTTGACATTCGCATTCGACAATTTCTGTATTGGTTAATGTTATTTGTTGATTAGCAATAATTTTAATAAGCAATCCTGTTTCAGGTTCGTAATAAAGACTATCAAAAGCAAATGACATCACAGGTTTGCTATCAATATCAACCATGATACCATCATAAGCTGCTTTGCCAACACCATTTGCAAAAGTAAGAACAGTTTGTGAAGCCATAAAGAAATACCTTCTTTAAAGAGTTTGAAAACAAATATCACCAATTTCTCCAATAGCTTCTGTAGGAGCAGTTGATGACACTATCTGATGAGAAGAGTTCCATTTTGTACTGTTTGCTACAGAAATATCCGGGTGCGTCGTAGTATCTATTTTGTGTTCTGCAACATCTTCACTAACTTGATTTATGGATGTTGATAATGTTTCAACATCATTTTGTAACTTGATTAAACATGACGGAAACACAACAAAATACCTCCTTCAATCGAAAAACACTGTAGATTTAGAATTGTATGTACAATTCTAAATCTAATGTTATTTATTAATAACACGATTATAATTCTTTGAATACAAAACAATTTTACCAATTGAGGTGTACGTACATGGCTAAAAAATACATCTATAACGACAAGGAATACTATTCAATTGCTGGGCTTCGCAACGCTTTACCGAATGTTTCGATTCCTATCGATGTAAGCGATGAAATGCTTAAAACACTTGGCGTTATCGTTATCGATCTTCCGGCACCGCCTCCAGTTCCTCTGTCTATTAAAAAACAAATATGTGTCGATAAAGTACACAATAACGCATTTGAAAAACGAAAAGAATATCTTAGTCAATACAGTGATGTACAAATTGAAACATTTGATCGGCAAAAACAAGAAGCCGATCAAATTGTAAAAGCTCCTGATGAATCATATCCTGATTTTCTTATTACGCAATTAGCAGAACTTGAAGGATCATCTCCTCACGATTATGCCAAAAGAGTTCTTTCACATGCTGAAAAATATCGAATCTTAGTTTACGAAATTGTAAAAATTGAACGTGATTTATATAAACAAATCACTGATTGTGAAACAGAAGAAGAATTGGAAAATATCGATCTTGAAACGCCTTTTGCGCACGTCGTTAAGGATATAAACAATGTCGACAACGCACAATAAACTTTTTGTAGATCAAGTATATGCCGATCCTTCATCGGTAACATTCAGTGTTAAAGTCAAACCAACAACCTATTCAGAAGGATGTACAAGCTATCCCATTGAACCTTCAGCTACTGATGAAGACTTAACATCTTTCTTTTTAAAATACCCCATGACTATCGATTGGGGTGATGATACCATATCAACGTTCGATGGTACAAAGACCATTACGGTATCTGATTTTATTCATTACTACGACACTGATGTAGAAGATGCCGAATACACTGTGCATTTTTATAGCGATTCAGGATATCTTCCTGCATTTGGAATTAAAAACTCTACGGATACTTCTGCGTATCCGACGCTTCATTATGCTCGATTTTCTTGGACGGAATTGTTGTCCGCATTTCCAGTAACACGAGATGTCGCAACAAAATACATCGTACAAAATTTATATTGTACGTTTTATAATTTCAGATTTTTAACATATGTTCCTTCCTATTTTTCAGATAACTATCAACAATATCCAACGTATATAACACAACTTGATAGTACATTTGCCCATTGCGAAAGGATTACTAAAATCGAATCTGGTGCTTTTCAATATTTCAAAGGTGTTCACACTTGTAAAAAAACTTTTTACTATTGTACCAAATTAAATGAAATTGCTGCTGATACATTTGCTAGTATGCTTGAATTAACAAGCGTATCCAATTGTTTTGCAACAAACAAATCCTTAACATACATACCTCCTACATTATTCAAATCACAGACAAAATTAAACAACTTCAGTTATACCTTCTACACGACAAGTATAACTGAAGTACCATCAGAGTTTTTAAATCACATTACAGTGGAAGATCCATACGTATCGCACATGTTTGAAAGTTGTGAACATTTGGAAACCGTTGGAACAAACATACTTCCTCCAAAAACACACAGCGTTGCGTTTTTATTTAAACATTGTTCACTTTTAAAACTAAATGTTAATCCTTTTGAAAATCTTATCTTTATCGATGATTGGAGTTCTACTTTTGATGGGTGTGGTATTGAAACACTGCCGGATGGTCTTTTTGATAAAACACCATCGCATGGTGCAGACTTTTCTTATACATTCCAAGATTGCACCAAATTAAAATCAGCAGCTGGCGCATTTAGAAATATACAATTCGGAGATAGTGACTCATCTACTGAAAGTGAATTCAATTTTAAATACACTTTTTACCGTTGTCAGTCTTTGGTCGTGTCTGATGATATTTTCGATGATCCTGAAAATCCTGATTATGAAAATCGATTCAAAAATGTAGATAATATCAATTTCAACAGAACATTTATGACAGTTAACTACATTGGTACTTCAGTTGGAAAGAGTCCGCAACTTTATCTATACCAATACAAAGATGGTCTTGGAACACCATCTGACAGTACTTCATGTTTTAGTGGTCATTCTTTAAATTCTTTGGAAGATTACGATTCAATACCTGAAGAATGGAAGTAACATCATAGGTACGTGGGATATCCCACGTACCTATGATGGATGTATGAAGTTTACGCAGAAACAAACTTGAAGTCACGAAGAGCTTCGTAGACTTGCTTATCAATACCAACAAAGTCACCAGAACCAACATTAGGTGCAGTAGCCGTTGTAGCAAACTGCCAGTTAATACGGTGAGCATTAAGAGACTTTGCGATCAGAAGACCTAAAGTTCTTGTGTTGGCATTGTGCTGTACAAGTCCTCTAAAGGGAACACTACGTTCAGGCGTTTCAGCACTATTGATTGTGCGCTTGAATCCACCCATACCTGTTTCGGTCGGGAATAAGTTGCACACAAAATAAGCATCTTGAATACGATCAGGGATACCAAGCGGGTCAGGCTGAATAACACACATGGAAGCCGAGAATGTGGAATACAACCATGCCGGAATATCTTCTTCGCTATACCCTTCACCAGTCAGGTTGGATACCTGAGTGTCGGGATGTTGAATATCCATAATCCATTTTTGTGTCGCGTTCCACACAAGGTTTCCGTAATATTCAGGCCATGTAAACGTCGGGTTGATTTGCGTACGTCTAGAGACGGTCGGCATACCTGCGTTTTGACCATCGTGACTGACAAGAGTATCAGTCACTTCAAGCTGATATCCGAAATCGATACCATCAACGTTCTTTGCACCGATTTCTAAAAGGGTTCTCCACACGTTAACGATATTCGTCTGATTCGTGCGCACCCACATTTGAGGCATTTGAATAACGACAAGATAACACGCGTTGAGTACGTTCGGGGTAGCACCATCAAGAGCCATGATGTTGGGACCTTGCCCATATTGCGCACCACGGATGATGTTAACGCCAGCACCACTCGACACTTCCCAAGGTTTACCACCAATATCTGCAGCTGTATAAATAACATTGCTGTTAGAGACGCCTTCAGCCATATAACTATCCCTCCCTAATTAGTAACCGCAACGGCGTTAAAGTTTTCACGGCGAGAGATAATTGTGTTGTACCATCTACGCATGGGACTATACCCAGTCATAACTGTTTCAATATGGCATTGTTCACCACGTTCAATATCTTCAGCCGTCAAATAGACTTGCGCCTCTACGGAGAACAGACCATTCAAAACTCTGTTCGCTTCACGTTCGATTTCCTCTTTGATGTCATCTTGCATGACGGAAATAGGAACGGTACGCGATGCGTGTTTTGTCCAGATCCTGTCAACGATATACATGAGATACACGCAGCAATCTGTGTATGTCGTATCAGAAAGAACACTCGATTTCTTCGTATAAACTGTTGCAACATCAGGGAAGAACTTGGTCAACATGTCCTTATGCTGATAGTAGTTCGCAGCACCATCCCAGAGAAGTTGTTTCTGGTCAGGAGAATACGGAGTGAAGTTATCCTTTCTGTAAATATCGATGATATTGTTCGGATCACCCTTAACAGTACCGGAGATAGTACGGCCACTGTGAAGCTGAGAACGTCTGAGGCAAATCCAATACGTAGAAGGGATGATATTCTTAATAGTGTTATCTTTAAGATAACCAGCTTGAGCAAAGATTTCAGCACGAAGAGCTTCCGTTCCGTAAAACACGGATTCGGGAGTCAGTGTAGCACGAGAACGAATGGCATTCGAAGCAGAAACAGCTTCATCCATCGTGTAAAGATCTCTGGCGGAATCCTGCGCAGCCAGTTCAACCTTGCAACGAGGATGTTTACCAATAAATCCAGCCATAGCAAGTGTCGTATCAAGAGAATATCCTACATCGTACAGATGTGTGATAGGATACTTAAAGTAATCCTGAAGTTCAGGAATCAATTCATAATTCAAAAGACGACGGAACAAATCCTCAAACATATCGTCAGAAAGATCGCCATCGTCTCCACCTTGCATGTAGACAATGGAATAAGAACTCATCTGAATGGAACCGGCAGTTTCCGTATCCATAACAGCATGATGATACTGAATACCATCCTTATTAAGAAGGGTCAGGATGTCAACACCCCAAGCATCCTTAATATCGAGATCGTTCGTTTCAACTTCCTTGATAGCTTCCCCAATTTCTTTGAAATTATCAACATAGAAGTTGATATCAAAAGGAAGATAAGAAGTATTTGTATTGGAATTGTAATACACACGATCGATAACATCTGTCGTAGACATTCTTCGTTGCGTATCAGAATCCACGGTATCCGGTTTCACAAACATAGCGTTCGAAACATAACCAAACTTGTCTGTTATAGAAACAGCTACGTTTGAGTCATAAGGAATCTTCATCGGAGCGAATGTGTACATAAGAGCACCACCATTCTCTTCGACGATATCTTCATTTTGATTCAGTCTATCGCAATAGAACTTAAGACCATAGTTATCGCCACACACGCCGGGAGCCTTATACTTCGTATCCCAAAGGGGATACGTAGTAACTGTTTCGCCACCGACTTGAGCTGTTTTTGGTTGAATATGCCCAGGAGTTTCGTCATCAGCGATAGCACGTGCTGTAAACTGAAGTTTCACACCAGGTTCTTTAATCGGAGTCTGACTTTCATCCATTTTAGGCTTGGGCTTGCCTTCTTCGTCATAGATGATGTTACCCTTTTCATCACGTTCATACATTTGCACTTGAACGTTTTTCGTAAGAGCACATTCTACAACCACAGTGGCGTTTTTTGCTTCAGGATCGCAAAGACGAACAATTAAAGCACCGCCATTCGGAAGAACACAATCTTCCAAATAGGTTTGTTCGTTTCGGTAATAAGGACCAAATTTGTCAAACGTTTGTTCACCAAATGTAGCAAGAGCATTATCACCGATATAATAGTTGATTACGTTAGGTTCACCATCAGCTGCTCGAATAGGAAAAAGCGGCAAACTCAACGGCAGATTTAACGCTGTGCTTGTTGCAAGACCAGCAGATTCGTCTTTGATCTGTTGGTCTACAAGCGGATATGTATAATTATACATATTGTTGGACATAAACTACTCCTTAAACAAATTGTTTTCTTCAATAAAGAAAACGCTACTTGACCATTGTTTCTATTTTCCTACACATTATCGTTTACCGTAACACAATGTTTTTTCAAAATGAAACTGATGGTATGAATGTTAATCACTGCTCGAAAGAGGTATATTTAAATGATCCGTCACAAAAAAATTACAGATACACAAATTGCAAAGTCTGCTGATATTAAAGGTCAGCTTGAACAACTTGTCAAATATCTTATCAGAAACCGTAATATTGTTGCCGATTCGACCGTTACTCAAGCTATCAGTCAAACAAAACCTATTTTAGCAACACCAATAACAATCATGTTTGAACAATGCGTCAACACAGACTACTTTAAAGAATTTGCAACATTACATCCTATCGTAGATAGAAATCGTCCAGTACTTGATAGCGTACCTGACATTTTAACTATGAATGCCATCGTTGTCGATCTTAAAGGAACCCCGGAAGCGCAACCGCTTGAATCGTATTATGAGCTGAAAGACAAGATACTCATAAACGCTGCGGGACTTATCGGCGTCACAGATCGTGGTGTTCAAGTAAAGGACCTGAACGAACTTCATAGCATGTATGTCCGAGGAATGCTTACTCGATCTTTTAGTGTAAGCAACGGGTGGCTTACACCAAATCTTAGCTCATTTATCGTCAAAGTATACGCTCTACTTCTTTCAAGTGTTATTGCTAAAAATCAGAATCTGATTTATGCCGAACAAATGCCGGTAGCTGCCGTATTTGCTTTATACATGTCGCAACTTCTTATGCGAGATGATGAAGATCCTGCGAGACCTTCTCTTTTCTTTAGAGCTTCTTCATTTCTTGGTATGAACAGAATGGAACTTGAAGACTTGGCATCCAAATGCGCTTCATTAAGCGGTTCCGGTCTTGATATTCCTAAAGTCTGTGAACTTGTCGCTGAAGTTGGTCCCATGCGATTAAAGAAATTCAACACAAGACTTTTCTACAGTCTTTGTAGTGTTCTTGGTTCTCCCAACGATGTTATCGCTACACAAATTTCTTTCCAATACCCTCCGTATTTTCTCCACAGCATTCTTCGTGCACTTAGTCAAATGCAATTTGGACAATTCGTCTATTACATGAAACAACATCGCCTTCTTGATGAAGGCAAAAAATTCTTCAGTGAACTTAGAGTTGCCAGATCTCTTTACGACAACAGATAACACTTATTTAAAAACATCTATAGCTCCTTATATAAGGAGCTATAGATAAGGAGAGTTTTATGCGTATACGCAACAAAAAGGTTCGTAGACTCGGAGTATTTACAAATTATAGATTTACAAAACATTTAAACAAATCTCGTATATTCCTCACTTTTACCATACGAGATTATTTTCCTTTCTTACAAAAATATACTGAACAATGCAAATTCTTAACCAATAAACATAAAACATATCTCAAGTGGAAAAGAGTACAACGAAACAATCTTATTATCAGTAAGCCAGTTAAATGTAAAACAATAGTAAATTGCTCCAAAATAAGTATTTCTGATATTGACAAAATGTGTTGTACTCCAAAGAGATATTGGTCACTTCAATTTGGTAAAGAATAAAAATATTCAACAATTATTGAGATGTATATTACTTCTGTGTATCGTCGTATCACCTCTAACCTTATCAGGAGAAACACATTATGAATTGCATCGACCGAAAAGTTTTATTACCACGTACCATAAATGCATCTCACAAGTGCTGCAAGTATAACAAACTTCGTGCATTTCACTACAGGAAAAGGACAAAAGTTCGAATGCACGCTATGTCTTTAAAAATATTGTTCTTCCTCGCGTGCGATAAACCTATAAAAACAGTAACCAATTTTATTCGTCTAATAATGCACAAACGAGCAAAAGTCATTAGTTGCAGGTGTCAACGTGTTGAGCAACAAATCAACCGTAGGACTAAATGTGTACGGAGTCAACATAAATTACATCAACGTATAGGGATGTGGAGAAAAGAAACAAGACAGTTGAAAAACGCTATATATCGCTAGACCTATTCACACCCTATTACAAACACAACGAAAAAGGAAATCTGAACATGCTTACCGTAAAAAAATCTATTGTAGAATTAAAAACTGTTTATAAGTTCACTGTTGAAGATACTCACAACAAAAATCCATCTTGTACTTTTTCGATTCGAAAAGATCTTTTCAAAGAACAAATGGATGTTAAAACAAGAAAAATTATCGAACTAAAGCTACGTATGAACGTACCTACAGTTACACGCTGCATCAAAGACAGACTCTTACGTGAAATGCGAGCTATCGTAAAACAGCACAATGAAAACAAGGAAAAATCTGAACAAAAAGATAACGTAACCACTACGTCAAAGGAGCAGCACATGAACAAATACATCGTTCATGAAAATTTTTACAATAGCTTGTTACAATTGTTTTCTGATGTAATGAAAGAATTACCTAAAAACAACTTCACAAAATCACACAACATAGTTCACAGTACGCACACGCTTAACTTTTCCAGAACTATACTGAATGAGCTGGAGAAAACAAATTCCTTTCTGGAAAAAGGAAAGAAATCAAGATATGACATTGATCGTTACACAGCAATTCTTGCCGTGTTTCATGATCTATGGGATCGTAGATTTGAAGATTCTGATGCCATTCAATCTGTACAACTTCGTGTCACTCAACAATGTGTTGAATCGTATTTACCCGACACAACACCAGAACAACTGGATGCGTTGTTGTTTAAATACAACGTTCAGTACTCGTACAATTCTTTACTGGTTTCCAAAAAACAGATTACGCAAAATAAGCATCAGCTAGATAAAGTACCCATGAAAGAACTGATTTGCATGGTCGTATCTGATGCAGACAAACTCGATGCTTGTGGTGCCATAGGTTTTATCAGATCAATCATCTCAAACAAACAAGACACAGGAATCATACTGTTTAAACCGGAAGATATTTCGGATAAACAACTCTTCAACGAATATCGAAAAAAGTCTGAATATCTCGCAGATACAAATGCTGGTGTCCTTAGGCACACATGTAAAAAACTCATTCATCTGCATCACTACATGTTCACAGACTACGCTAGAAACCTGGGACAAGAAAAATGCAAGTTGCTTGAATGGTTCGTTAAAGATTTGGTAGAATCTCTTAGAAACTAATCTAACTCGTGGGTTGCGCATACGTCATCACGCAAACAAGTTGTGAAAAATTATCCTGATCTTAGCAGTGCGATTCAAACTCCAGAATTCATTTTGAAAGAATATCTCACTCGATTGTTTAAAGGAATTGCCAAGAAATACGAAAACGATCCGGCAAAACAAAAGGAACTGATGATATTTCATCTGTTTTCTATACTGCATCATTATGAATTTGACGAAGTTGTAACACTTTTTGAAGAAGCAGAAAAACAAGATATTCAAAAATTTACAAAAGATATGTGCTACGCATGTGACATTGAAAATCCCGAAGAAAGTCGTATGGAAATAGACACCATTATGACAAACCAACTCAGATCTTTGGGCTACGAAGAAGCAATTGATTTGTTTGAAAACACAAGACGATGTTATTCATAACAAAAATCACGGTATAGTTTATCCATCCTTACAAGAAGATTAATTAATAGAGAGAGGACTCCAAAAGGAGCCTCTCTCTATTTTTCGATGCGTTTGTTTTTTTTTTTACGTAGATAAAAAACACTATGAAAATTTTAATAAATCAGTAGGAGGTATGATAATGTCTGATTTAAAAACGTATATTGGTGTAAAACGTATCCAAGCAAAACCGCAAGAACGTAATGGCAAACCCGGATATCTTGTTGTTTACGAACCGGATGGATATGAAAGCTGGTCTCCTAAGGAAGTATTTGAAAAAGCCTATTTTCCTATTACACAAAGTAATAGACTGACAGAAGAAGATATCGACTCGTTTGTCAATTTAGGTAAAATCCATGTTGAAAAACGTGGAGACAAGTCTACTCTGGTCGAAATCGTCTATCCCAATGGTTGGGCAGATTACGAGATTTCTTCTTGTGTAGACCCCAAGAATTATAATGAAGAACTTGGAAAAACGTACGCTTTAGAAAACATCAAACATCGTCTTTGGAAATCTCTCGGATTTGTTTTGCAGTGGGCACACCACGGTTTGAAATCTGAAAAAGACTAAACTGATAAATATAAGTATCCTCCTTTTACAGGGAGGATACTTATATGAATACATCGCATTATCATTTGAATATTCGTGTCTATCTATAAAAACAAGAGGAGTACTTCATGTTTGAAGAAACGATAGATCTTGATCAAATCATACCACAACAACTGACGTTATTTTGTTTTCAAAATATTTGGAATGAAATTGGAAGTGAATTAAGAAACAATGTCATTCCTCAAATGCTTTATGAAAGAAGTCAAACAGGAAATATTTTTATTGGTTCCAATACAATTCCTTTACCGGATGATAAAAAATCGTATTACGTATATGCCGTATCAAGACACACGGCATATGCCTTAGCTTGGCCGAAAGTTCTTGATCATAAATGGATTAACTGCGAAGATCTCGTTAACGAATACAGTATTTTATTTCACGCATATCACACAACCGGACTTATGCTTCATAAGAAATTCGTACATGTTTTCAAAATGGAAAGCGGCATCGGATTTCTTGTAGCCATCGAAAGAGAAATGGCTACTTCTATGTTGCAACATAAAGATATGAAAGATATTTATTTTACATTGTATTACGATTCCGATATCACTAATAAAATTGAAGTTTTGTCATATAAAATTCCTTATCGCGACGATGGCTACGTTTACAGAAAACAAGTATACGATTTTATCGCAGCGAAAGATTCTTCTATTTCTACCGTATTCATCAACGGTTATGAAACGAAAATCACCGGCATGGGATCTTTTCCACTGAATGCTTACATAGATGTCATTCGTGACGAAAACGTTATTTTCTCTTTCGATGTTGATTTAACGGTGACTGAAGAAAACCACATGTTTTATTCTGACAAAGATAAAACATATAAACAACTTGTTCATATTCCTAAAGCTTTAAATCCAACAAATAAAGTGTTGACGCACAACACTATGGATATCTTTGTTCGTCGAAAAGAAAAAGTGAATCAAGACATCGATGGACTTTATTTACATCGTTGTGCTGAAAGAAGTGTAAGTCAAGTGACGCATAACGATATAGCTATTCCTATGTTTATTGTTGATGCTTATCGTGATTATCTGGATACACAAGACATTACACTTCATGTCATCGTCAGACAACACGCTAAAGACAATGTACTTATTCGTGATAAAAACTATATAGATTTCTTATATGTACTTGATGATGCTACGATTATTGAACATCTTCTTGGAAGAGTCGATGAAACACTCTCTTTCTGGAAAGCAAGTGAACTTGAAAAATCGAAATACATCGAAATGATGTTTGATATTCCTGAAATCATCACATCGACAAGTATGACTGAATATGTTGAAGGACTTGGTTATTATCACACAATTGCTCTTCTTTGTAAACGTGTGCAACATACAGTTATTACAGAATGGTTCACTGGTACCCTAGGATTCCAAAAACCTTACGTGTTTCAAAATGATTATCTGTTCCCTGTCGTGTATCTTAATGGAAAAAAAGTCAAATACGATCAAGTCGTTTATGACAATTTATCTCAACAAATGCTCAGTGTAGGATTCACAGATGATGTCAAATATCAACTTGGTGACATCATGTCTGTTGAAATGTTTCTTGATGGTTATAAAGATATATACAGAATGCAGGTTACAAAAACTAACACAACTATAGAAATTCCTTACAACAATATCGACATTTTAGAAGAAATCGACAACAGTCCTATCGTAACCAAACAATTTGACAAATCGACGACAAAAGGATATGTTCCGTTCACTGATACAACTGGTAATCTTGTCATTAAAAAATTGGAAAATGGTAAATGGCAACTAACTTTTGGTCCCATGCTTTACAATAAAACATTTATCATTCAAAACAGAACTCGTGTATACACATTTTCAAAAGACCTTGATGAAGATCTTATTGCTGGCAATCCTATTTATTTGCCTATTGAATACAACATCAAGGGATCTCCTGAAAAAGCACCCATTTACTACACACCTCACATTACCGTATATCTTAACGGAAAATATCTTGTCGAACACGTTGATTTTACAGTTCACGAAGTTCACGATTATGAAGATAATTTTTGTTTTAAAATCATAGCTATAGAAAATGTCGAATATCTGCAATCTTCCGATAACAAAGTTGAATGGATGATTGCAAGTGCTGAAGTTGACAATTCCAACTACGGTTTTGTTTTAGACAATCGTGCCTATACGCCTGGCGATTTATCTTTGTATTTTGAAAACATGTCTATGGTACATGTCGATGGTACTCTTGAATGGGATATTACCGATATGGGAAATTATCTGCTGCTTCCTACGGCTAGTTCCTATAGACAAGGTGCTCTTTTTGAAATTCACACTTGTATTCCTAGAATCGTCAAAGATTATCTTGATAAATATCATGTTAATGACGATCTGGAACGTTTGGCTATTTTGAATAAATACTTCTTCGGTAAGGAACCTGTTCCTGAATTTCCTGTTGTTGCGCATAAGCACAGAGTGTACTCGATTTATCTTGCGACTCTTATTCGTGATATTCTCGATGGTACACTTGCCGGTCTTTCGTACGATCCCGACGAAAAACGTATGCTTGAACAAGTTAAAGATTACGAATATCTTGAGCTTGCCGATCCTGTCATTCAAGATAAATACGATCTTCGTTTTATTGGAACATATCCGCATTATAAAGATATCACTATTCCAGATATTGATACATACAACGTCATTCAAGGTTTCATTAGAATTATGATGCCGACTACAAACTATTCCGACTCGTTGGAAATGCATCCTGATGAAAGTGAATTGAAACACTATGAAGATTTGGTAAACACTAAGAAAAAATAGGTTTTGTGTCAATGCTCTAGTGTGGATATCCACACTAGAGTTATTTATAAACATTCCTTACCATATAGTGAAAAGATTTAATGTAAAGGAGGTCGTATGTTTCCTGATTTAAATAAAAATTTATACATTGCCGCAATACTTTTTGGCATTTTTGTTCTTGTTCTTGATTTTGTTGAATTGGTATTTGGTTACGATAATGCAAAATTCGTTAAAGATATGCTTTTTCTTTTAAGCATTACAAGTTTCTTTTTATATTGTATTCTTGATTCGTTAAAGATACAAAAACCATCTTCTACAAATCGTGTCTATTTTGTTTATAGAAAAATTCCAGAAATGGAAAAACCTTTAACAGATGACGAACATCAAATTCTTCAATTTATTCACGCACAGCAAGTTCCTTACATCATTCGTAAAGACGTAGAAAATATTTTACAATATAAAGAAAGCAAATGTAAACTCATTCTTCGTGAACTTATCGATCGTGGATGTCTTACTAAAGTAGGTGCTGGAAGTTACATTCGTTATCTTGTCAATGAGGAGAAAGTAAATGAATACTTACAAAAACACATCAACGAAGACACCACAACAAATAATGAGTAAAAAACAATGTTGTATTGTTGTTTTATATGTTTTTGTTATTCTTGGTGGACAGTACGCACTTCTTAAATATCTCACATCTTGTTTGACTCACACACTACCATGATTTATCATAACAAGAGAGAGGATATCCTCTCTCTTGAATGAATTTTATGTTATGAAATTATCGTTTACTCATTACCTGGAGAATACACATGGCAACAGAAAATAAACGAGAACTTTCCTTGCTTTTAAAAGATAGACGACCAAATAGTTGTTTTATTGATCAAATCTATGATCCTGATGTAGATGGAACGTACGATCCTAATGGACCTAAAGTTATACCAAACGAAGGTTCTACTTGTATCGACAGATCGACAGGTATTATTTATTATGCCGCTTATGTCGATCCTAAAACCTATAAAACAACATTAAAACCAGGTCGTTATCTTGTTACTGGAGAAGATGATGAAGATAGCATCAAAATTGTTTCTTACGGTAACGAAAGATACATGTTGTACTACGATGAGCGAGTACAACCAACCAAACTGGAAATCGATACAAAACTTATTTTTATCGGTACAAATCTTGCAGAATATTCTTTAGTCAGAACAAACAAATCCGGAGAAAGAGAAGTCATCTCGTTGTATGTCGACAGTCCAGATACATTTAAAGGAAGTCGCATTCCTGTAGCAACAATCAACAAAGCAACCGGAGCTAAAAAACTTACCAATTGTCACACGCTTTTTGACATGTATCCGGGAGATACAGTTACTGCAGAGCTTTATGACAAAAATGGTATCTTAGTTGCTGAAGCTACTTTATTCACCAAGAAATCCACAATCAAAAACAATCTTGAATCCGAAAATGACATCATCGTAGGATTCGATGCTTTTGCTCTTCAACAGATGGGATCTGAATTTTATCTTTATCAAAATCAAGATCCTTCCCATCTTGGTATTTGTCCACGACTTGAATACAACGATGGTACTTTTGACGAAATCGCTATCGACAATATAAGTTGTTTCTTATACGGTTTTGAAGATTTTCAGCCATCTTATCCTGGACAACGACAAAAAATTCTTATCAAGAAATTCCTTGGACCGAAACAATCTTCTACTATAGATACTAAAAATGGTGGAAGACGTTACATCACTTGTGAGAAATGGGTAAATGTCGTAGCCAACGAAACATTACCCAACATTAAAATTTCACTTTGTCCTATTTGGGATGCTTCGCAAAACAAATACGATTTTAAACTCATTGCTTACTCTGATCGTGGAGACAGTGTATATGACATTACTGATATTGCTGAATACGCAACCGTTGTAAAAGGTGATGAGTTTGATAAATATCAAACAGTTACAATCGATGTCGAACTTTCTGAAGTTTTTGATATTCAAGGATACTTAAGTACATATCGTCAAAAAATCTGGGTAAAGTTAAATCCTTATAGCGAATATCAAAAATATCTCATCTCCGATTATGAAGATAAATCTGTCGTTTATGGCGTTGAATCTCCTGATTTAAGACGCCCTGTCATTCATTACGATGAGACCTTGAAACAATATTTTATTCCTACAAATAGATTCATGAATCAAGCAGCATTTCTTGATGCTTTCTATTACAAAGCAAATCCTCCTTATGATCCTGAAGTTCAAGTTGTTCCTTACGAACCTACGCATTTTACTATTCGTGCACTTGATAATCTGACTACATTAATTACTGCTCCGATTGAAGTTGGAAAATATCAAAAAGCTTGGAATATCAATAGAACAGGTAACCAAGCCATGCTCGTTGGCCATAATGTCATCGTGGAATTTTTACAATACATCAATGGAAAATATCAAATCATTTTTGGTGCTCCTGTGGATGTCTATAAAAGTTCTACCGGTTATAACACGGAAGAAAATAAACTTTTTGGCGAGGTATAGCACAAGATACCTCATGGGAAATCCCATGAGGTATCTTATTACAATTAATAAAAAAGAGGATATATGAATATGTTTCCAAGTACATTAAGAACATCTGTACCTGTATATACAGGTGCAACATCACAAACACCTGGTAAAGCTGGTTTAGTACCAGCAGCAAATATCGGAGAACAAGATTATGTTTTTACAGGTGGAGGTACATATAAACAACTAACAACACTAGAAGTGTTTAACACTTTTCGCAAAGCATTTATTGGAATACCGCATCCGTGGTCATCCACAACTCTAGCGACAGGTTATACATGGGCTGATGGAGGATTTGTTTCTTTTGATGATTGGCCTGAACTTAAAGAAAAATACGAAGCTAACGGATTTGACGGAATGCTTCTTCCTTGGAATGTAGATGAAAGTACAATCGCAGCCAACCTCGGAAAATGGCGTCCTAACGCTACTAATCCTACAGGATTATACACTCCTTCATGGAGCGGTCAGTTTTCCTGCGCTTGGGTGCCAGGTGACACGAAAGATGCCGGTACGTGGTGGACGGATACAGGACGAAATCTCACAGCATCATGGGTTACGGGATGGTATGACGGGTATATACCTACTATTCAGACAAACGGAGCTATCTATACAAAAAATTCGACAGCCGGACAAAAAGGTTATATAACAACAGAAAACGTGGAGCAGCCTTTCACAGTAATTTTTGACTCTTCCCGCGTCTGGGGTGAACATTCCAGCGATAAGTTTGCTCCACAGCATATCTGGCAACCTCACGTCATTTATCTTGGCTTAACCTTTGATGAGTATACAAACGCAATACAAAAAAAAATGCATAACAATAAGCTATCTGTGGGAAATCCCACAGATAGCTTCTCATATAAGAATATGTTCTATATGATGGCCATTTGAGACGATCTTAAATGTATCAAGTTACCTGAATAATCGCGAAGATCGCAATAATACCACGTAAACAGGACTTGACCATAACCGTTTCCGTTTTGATTTCCAACCCAACTTAAAGGTGCTCTCCAAAGTACACGTCCTCGTCCTTCTCTACCATCAGCTGCTCCAAGCAAAACTGTCTGTGAATCTTCTATGCGAAAATCTTGTAAAGATCCACTGACTTTATGAACACAAAGTGGGGTCATATAAGCTGATGCACCACCTGGGGAAGTCAAAAGCATTCTCATATTCTGACGAACATCATACCACGTGAACGTAAAAGAAAAATAGATATACGTTCCTCGTGTGACTGGTATCGTTATGTACCCTGCTACATTTCTAGAACCCCAACACGTCGATCTGCAATAAATTTCACCACCATCACCAGATGTTACCGTACCACCACTAGAAACATCACAGGTAGATCCTGTATCAATGGTAGCACACGAATGTGTATTGCAAGTACGACTCAGTGTTGGCGTAGGAATACCATCGTTATTACAAAACTCTTGAGATTTTGTAATACCGTCACTTCTTTTACAAATGGCTCCCTGATACTGTACACCACCTCCACAAGTTGCTGAACATGCTGTCCAGTTACCATCACCTATGAACTCATAGTTCCATACTTTTTGATTATTGATAAGGATCTGATAGGCTTCACGCCCCCCCCCCATACACGTTGCATAAGTTACCATTGTAATAAACTGACATGGATTTCTCCGTTATTTTTATTTATTTGTAAAAGACACATTCTTACCACTCATGTGTCTTTATTGTTACGCATGTGTTGTAACCTTAGCATTTGGTCCAGAATATTCTATTTCTATTGTATCGCAGTCTGTATGGTTTCTACCATATATCGATATATTAAAAGTTTCTCCAGGATCGAGAGTAGCTGTTCCTAACCAGCAAGAAAGAATCGATTCTGTCTCACCTTGAACCGAATTTGAATTTACTCCAGTACCATTTTGACCAAGAAAACACATTCCGTATCCTGTATTAGTACAACAACGACTACTGCAAAGATCTCTACTTGTATGTCCATCCATTTGAAGAAAAAACTGTCCAGGATGTCTCCAGTCAGAACCATCACATCCTGTCCCACCAACAGCTTGTTTCCATCCAGTATATCGTAAGTGCGCTACAAAATAAAGATAATACGATGTTCTCCATTCCGAAGTATTATAAAAACCACTTGGAATAGTTATAAGGTGATACCAATCAAATCTAGGATTGTAATAAATTCCAGTCCATTGAACAACGCATGAATGTGTATTGCACGGCCTAGTCAGTGTCGGTGTAGGAATTCCATCAGCATTGCAGAATTTATGTTCCTTAACGACACCATCATCACGTTGGCAAATGGCCCCTTGTTGTTGCGTACCTCCACCACAAGACACGGAACAATTTGTCCATTTACCATCTCCAGCAAATGAATAATTCCAAACTTTTCGGTTATTTACTAAAATCTGGTATGCTTCGGTTGAACCCCCCCCCCATTGTAAAGAACGTTACACGGTTTGTTGTTGTACATTATAGACATGATAAAACCTACCTTTTGATTATTGAAAAAAAAATCTAATTACATTACATATACACAAGTAGGGATTATCCCTACTTGTGTATCGTATTAAATTAAAGATTCTTTACGAAGAATCGCTTCAATGTTTTTTCTGATCGTAAGAGTTTGTCTTTGATTAAATCCTACTTCTATAGGTGACAACACATCACCATTTTGGAAATAAAAAAGAAGTCGATCATTTTGATGTTTTGCCGATACCAGATATCGAATAACCAAATCTAGTTTTGGAATTTGTATGTGATAAGAATCAAGTTTTCCAACACTTGTTTTAACAGGAATACATTTTGTTTGCATATCCTGCAAATTACTTAATGCGTTATACAAAACATGAACATCGTTGTTGACTTCAACAGAAGATTTTTCTTTTCTCATTTTCTTCTCGTTGGTTAGAAATGAATGTATCACGATCCTGCATATTTTTATAGCAGCAAAACAAAAAAAAATAGTGGGGAGACTCTTTTATAAGCTCCCCACTATTTATCTAAATAGTTACAGTTTAATCAAGCACGGGATTTGTTTTTGCCGTAAACGGATCGAGTCCGTATACACCGAACGCTGGCATGCGAATATGCTTCGCATACGAGCGAAACTTCAATTTAGACAACAATTCAAAATCAGCCAAATTATCATCTTCGTATTCGATGCTACCATAATCAATATCGAAAATGGTATCGTGGACTTGTGCTTGAAACACATCCAACGGATATGATGTAACTATATTGAAATGTTCATAAATATCAGCAAATTTCGACATGATAGGAACAAGACGTAAAGAACCGTCTTCGTCCTGACCTCGATAAATAAATCCCAACGGAATTGTTGTAGTTCTGTTTTTCGCTTCACAAGGTACAAAAACTATATCCAGCATTTCAGGATCTTGTGTTACATTAAACATCTCTTCATCCGGAACTTCCAAATCTAAATCCCTCATCCGATCAAGCATTTGCACGCTGTATACTGCAACAGCATCACGGACATTTTCCGGTGTAAAGACAGCCCAGGCTCTAAAATAGCGATGACGTTGATTACACGAAAAATGTTCTGTTGTTATAACATTCGGTCTATCCTTCCTCCAAACCAAATCGGGTATCCACAACTCTTGACCCCGATACGCTTTAAAAAACTCACTCATCCACATTGTGGAAAGTACTGTTGTTGTGCTAACATTTGTATGAAAATAATAGCTGGTATTGTTAAAAACCAGCTCCTTCACTGGTGAATAATTCACAGATTCCCTACCATAATCATAATTATCATCGTAACACATGGCGCACATCCTTAAGTTATAGGGTTATCCTATTTACAAACAGAGTTCAAAAGAACTCAATTCACGGGTATAGTAGGAGACGACACAGCAGGACCACAGAAAACATCATAACGGATACAAAGAGCACAATCAGATATAACACTAGCAGCAGCAGACCAAGCACGATCATAAGAGCAATCACAACAAACGACAAGTGAATAGCTTCCACGGGCGAAGAACAAATACGGAAAAACGTAGCACAGAGCAAAAGTACACACGAGCTAAAGATTAACAAAATGATGGTTGCTGCTATGTCCATCTGGCCAAGTCCTTTGTTAGAGATTATGCTCAGCCAGAAAGTAATATATACGTAAAGAATGAATAAATAACACTATTAAATGCATTTTTCAATATGACCAAAATTTACTGAGGGAGATAACACATATGTCCATTTTTGAGAGTGCAGGATTCGTGAAAGCAAAATTTCAACCTTGTCTTAACACCGGAACAATTCTTGATATTGCTCTTGGTGATTACGTTATAGGTACCAATGGAGAGTGGATATTAAACGGTGGTTTGGCACCTATGACCGGTATTACCGGATATGGTGGAACATACAAATCCACAGCGTTTGACAGTCTTATCGTTCGTGTACTGATGCGTTATCCGCTCATTGAAGTTTTAAAATACGATACAGAACAAAACGCATTCACAGTTACACGATTTGACAAAATGGCCAGAACTGAAGAAGTATCTCATCGCATTCTTCTTACCAACCAATCCACGATGGATGTTGACGAATTTCAAGACAATCTGAAAAAATTATTTGAAGCACGAGAAAGAGATAAATATAGCTACACGGTTGAAACACCTTTTCTTGATTTGGATACGGGAAAACCTGCACTTATGTGGGTTCCTCTTATCGTGTATATTGACAGTTTCACCATGCTTCGTCCTGCAGCAGAAGAACAATCGTCCAAAAAAACCAACGTTGAAGACCAAAGCAACAACACCAACGATATGAACGATGGTCGCATGAAAAAAGCTCTTATCAGTTTGTTCTCTAAATGGAGTCAACGATATGGAATTTATTTCATGATGACTGCGCAACTTGGTAACGTTATTAAAATGAATATGTACGAAACAGTCACCAAACAAAATCAATGGTTTAAACAAAATGATAACATGAAAAACGTGGGTCCGCTTTTCAAATATCTCACAAACACACTTCTTCAAGCTATCAATCCTACTCCTATTTTGGCATCCGATAAAAAATCCGCCGAATATCCAAACAATCATAACAACGAAAACAGCATCGATATTAACGAACTTAATATTCGCATCATTCGTTGCAAAACAAGTTTGTCTGGTGGTACCATTCCTTTCGTTATGTCACAAAACCTTGGTATTCTAAGTGATTTGACCAATTACCACTATCTTAAAAAGAATGGTGATTTTGGTTACAATGTTAAAGGATATAGTCGATATTGTGTACTCAAACCTGATGTCAAACTGACTAGAATGGACATCATTGATACACTTGAAAACGACTATGAATTGTGTCGTGCTCTTGAAATTTTAACACAACTTAAATGGATAACAACATACTGGAATATCGCTAATATGGATGTAAACATCCCTGAAACAGCTGAAAAATTTGTCGATATGGTAGCAGCACAAGACACTTTACTCATTTCAGACATTCTCAATTCACGTGGTTATTGGACGTACAATAAGGAAGATAAACGTCCTTATTTGAGTACGATGGATATCATCGAGAAAATTCAAAAACGATAAAAAAAAATACTGCAGATAGAGAGGGACTTCAAAGTCCCTCTCTATCTTGTACTTATTTATTTATCGTTCAACGAAGGTTTTTATTGAATCTTGCCATCAAACATCAACAGTTTTGTAGACACAATTTCAAAATCATTCGCACAATCGACTTTACAGATAGTCACATTATGTTTTTTACTCAATTTCAAATCATCCAAAATCGCATCAAATGTCGACTGATCATATCCTTCTCTAAACATAATCAGAGAAGGATTCAATGACAAAATAAGTTTCAAACAATGAATACAAGGCATCGTTGTACAATACCATTTACACCCGGAAAGATTTGTTGATGTTGCTGCAGCATATGTAATAGCATTTTGTTCAGCATGAACCGCACGACACACTCCAAGATTTTCACCAGGTTTTACATTTTTTCTGGTACAAACATTTTCATCACAATGTTCAAATCCAGTCACTTGTCCGTTATATCCACAAGAAACAATACGATTGATATCGTTTACAACAACACAACCAACATGACGTTTGATACAAGAAGATCTTGTAGCAATGACATGAGCTTGCATCATGAAATACGAATCCCAATCCAAACGTTTGTTGAAATCGACAATAAAATCCACGAATAGTCTCCATATGTAAAAAATTATTCTGCAGGTTGCACCACTGTTATCAATCTGAACAATCCGGGAATTTCAAGAATACTACGTTCCAAAACAGATACTGTAGTAGTGTCTTCAAACGTACCCGATTCTTTATTGTATCGTTTGATAGTCAGTTTCACATAAGGCACGCCTCCATCGATTTGATTCAATTCAGTACTCGATTTCGGAGAAATGGTAAATACTTTAAAATTATCAGGAACTTCTTCTTGTTTTTGAACATTTCTTTTTTGAATGTCATCTCCAAGAGTTAAATACACATTTGGATAAGTCCCGATAGCTAAATCATAAAAATCACTTCTGGTAGGACTTGTCGAGGTATACGTTTCAACAATAATAGCCATGTTGATATTCTCCTTTAATGAGATATATACGTAAATAAAATTTTGACAATAACGCATTCAATCAAAAAACATGCTATGCTTTAAGTCATTACACGCATCATAACGGAGGTGTACACGTGGCTATTTTACGTGGTTCTTTGACGGAATGGCATAACATTTCGACCGCTGCTGAACCGATACAATTGGATGGTGTCTTCTATGAAGACATGAAATCTATTTACCTGGCCATTTTAAAAATACCATGTTTAAACGAATGGCCAGACATCCAAAAGCAAATGTATGATCACTTGGTCGATTACAACAATCCACACAACGTCCAATACGATCAACTCAAAACAAAAGTCATCGAAATTCTTTACACGCAATGGCTAAACGAAGGTTATAAAGGTTCACTTGAAACATTTACAGATTTGCTTTTCAGGTATCTTGAATTTGCTACTTGGGAAGACATGATTGCTGGTCAATCAGAAGAAAAAATAACTTCCGTTAAACTTGTTGCCGATTTCATCAAATTACACAATGATGATTTGTACAACGTTCATGTTGAACTGATGAACGAAATAGTTTTTGGTGATCCTGAACACGTAACGGAACCTGTTTTTTCATATAACAAATTTATTGGCTTACCTTTGTGTACCAATATTGCTGCTGATGGCAGTAGTCACGAAGATGTTATTTATGATGCTAAAACCAACATGAATACCATCATAATTCCATCTACAGCAATGCCTGACAAATATTCGTTCGTGCTTAGATCGATATTTTACAATGCTTCGATTGGACGTGAAAATGCTAAATTTTTATTTGATTTAAATCATAAAGATTCTTCTGTTCAAAGTGCTTCTTTAAATATACTTCAAGATTCATACAACAATCAAATCAGATTTAGATTTTCATCAACCACACAAACAAAACAATTTGTCATTAACACAAAACCGTTAATGGATGAAATCGATCCGACAAGAAGTTCTGACATTTACCTTACAACAACGTTAGTCATTGACGGTTTAGACATGCACGGTTACGTCCAATTAACTGGACAGTATCAAACTATGCCAGTTGCAAGTAATATTGTACACATTTCTGCTGATAACTCTGTTACGGTTCCTACCGAAAGAATACCTCCGTACGGTGGTAAATTGTATATTAAGATTCCTAGTTTTACGGAAACCGATTCATACGAACCTTTTCTTGAATCAGTCACGTATTACAAAGAAGCATTAAAAGACGAATCTCTTATGTTCGCATTCGGCATTTTTGAATAATAAAGGAGTATGTCTCATGGCTGAAAATAACGACGATTTCAAAGAATCTTTCGGACGAATTCTTGGTTCGTTATCCGGTTGGGATCTCATAACAACACGAACTGAAGAAGGAAAAATTCCTACTTCAGATCACGAATACACAGAACAAGATTTGTTTATTCTGTTGAAAAAACTGAAAAACAATCTTGATGTAGATCATATTTTCGAAATCGAAAAATTGATTTTGGAACACATTGCGGATGAAAATAACCCTCACAAAGACGACCTCTCTAAAATGGGTACTTCGTTCATCCAAGAGTTATATAAACTTTGGTTATCCGAAGGCCATGAAGGTACTCGTGAAGAATTTTTAAAACAACTTTTTCAATACATCACCATTGCGGATATTGAAACCACACTAGAAGGTGAAGCTCTTGATCAAGTCACATCCGTTAAAGGTGTAGCAACACTTGTTCAGGTGCACAACGAAGATCCTAATGCACATCTTGCTATGTTTTCAAAACTCTTCCCTGGTGAAGAGGTTCAATCGATACCAACTTTAGGTATTCATGGTTTTATCGGTATTCCGGAATATGTCAATATCGAAAGAACCGGAACATTGAACATCATAGACAAAACAGGATTTATCAAAACACTTCCTGCAAATACACTTGATTGCGATTTCACTTTTCAAGATGGCGCTTTTCCTATCTTCGATGCCAACAAAAACTATCTTACAGACTCCGTTAATTTCAACAACACTTCGAAATACACGGTAACAAATGCTACGGTATCGAAATCAACATCTGTACCTTCCATAAAAGACCCTGACGATACGGCATGGTTTTTACAAGAAAAAGCAGGAACAAATCCACTCATTCATTCCATCAAACCTGTTACAGGAGTATCTGTAACAGCTAAAAAAACATACAACATTTCCTTTTTCTGCTATCCTGTAGCAAGAACTTGTTGTGGAATCAAAATTCCTGATGCCGTTATCAATAACAAATACAGCTTTGTCCATTTTGATTTTGAAACAGGAAATATTTTCATAAACGATACTGTCGATACAACAAAATTATCTGGTAATTTTACAAGACTTCCAAATGGATGGTATCGTTGCTGGATGACCGTAACACCTACGGCGACAACCACACTCATTCCTGAAATATATCCTTTGGATATTTACGATGGCGACTTCACATATGCTGGCGTTGCTGGTGCAGGTATGTGCATCTTCGGTATTCAAGTATCTGATGGTATTCTTCCTCCTCCGTATATCGAATCCAATGGATCGGCTGGTGTACTTAATAAAACAACCATCACCATTCCATTAAACGGTGAAGTCAACAATTGGTACAGATATGATCAAGGTACTTTTGTTACAGAAGTAACCAATGTCCCTTACGGATTTTCTCCTAGTGTTAACCACCAAATTTATACGGTTGGTAACGGTAGTACCGCTATTGCTTTTGATTGCAGATTCCCTCCGAACAATGCAGGAAGAACCTACGTCGCTTCTTATAACGACAACAACCAAAGTCTTTATGATGTATGGTCTACAAGATGCGATAAAACACATGTAACTATTGTTCAAAGCTATAGTGGTCATGATAAAAAACATCTTTTTGGATATTACGACGATACTACCTGGTACAAACAGCAAACCGTCAAATCTCATGTCAATAAAAATTGTTCTACGTTGTATCTTGGATGCAGCAGGTACAAGAACAATTGCTTGAATGGCTATTTAAAAAGTTTTTGCTATTATCCTGCGATGTGCACCATTAACAACATTAAATTCTTCTTGGGAGAATAGCTATGGCAAATACCACTGAAGAAACTTCTAAACGATATACATTCACAGACAGTAATTGGCATAATCTCACAAGTTTATTTGGTAAAGACACTTCAATTACTTTACGAAACGATGGTGGCGATAGCATTAGTGTCTACACTACTACGGATGCAGACGAAACACCGACTGATGCATCTCTTGCTGAAAAAGCCATTGATCCGTTGGAAATTGGTGGCTTGTCGTATGAGTTGAATGTTGTTGCTCCTAACTACACATGGTGCAAAGCTGTCGAGGGGAAAGGCGAACTTCTTGTTCGTATTTTAGGTACTGTAGATCCTAGTGAAGATATTACCTTTGTTTCCAAAACACTGAATGATTTAGTTGCTGAAGTTACTGCACACATTGAAAATAAAGATAACCCTCACGATGTTAACAAAAAAGATGTAGGTTTGGGAAACATTCCAAACAGTATTTCTTCAAATACCAGTTCGAACAGCGGCAGTGTGTTGGCTACTACAGCGCTTACAGCAGCTATTAAAAAACTTATCGAAGATCATAAAGCAGATAAAGACAATCCTCATGAAGTTACAAAAGAGCAACTTGAACTTGATAATGTTGCCAACTTTCCTTTGGCAAATGAAACTGAAGCTTTATCCACAACTATCAACAATCGTCTGATGTCTCCACATTTGACAAATCTCCATCACAAATATCACGAAACCATTCCTAAAAACATTCGTGCTCAAACCGTTTTAAAAACCAAAATCATTTCAAGACCAAGCGGTTGGAGTAAATTCGATTGTTCAGTTCCTGTTGCTACAGTTGAAAAACTTTCAGCACTGTCTGTTCGTATCAATTCTTCCTTGCAAGTTGCTTTTGCTGATGAAGGAACAACCAAAGTCAGTGAAGTTTTAAGCGCCAATAAAACAGTATCTATACCAGCAAGTCCTGCTAACGGATTCTGGTATGTTGCCGTTACACTTGACGGCAGAGGCAAATTTTTGGAATTTTCTGTAACGAATACCAAACCTGATGAAGGTATGAATAAAGACGGTTACAGTGGAGACTATTTTGATATAGCAAACAACGTCATGTACGATTATGAAGGCAATGTTATTCGTAAAGTCTATATTGCCAAGTTGTTTGTTTCTGATGAACAAATCACTTCTGTAATCAACACTCCGATTGGTTATGAATATATTCAACCTGTAACAAGTGATCAAGTTCTTGGTGGAAGAGAACTTCACATATCTCCTTTTATGGGATATTGTTACACTCAAGCTGAAGTAGAATACAATAACAATTGGGGTCCTACTGAATGGAACGACCAAATCGGTGTTAAAGCAACTCCTTACTATGGTGATACCTTAAATTATGCCGTACTGCAAAATGGTCTTATGGGTTTTCTTGCTTGCGGTAAAGAATCCGGTTCTGGTTTTGGTGCAAGTTTTACAACCATTACCACACCTATGAGAACAAGAATCGTTTTCACTAGAAAATTTTAACGCAGGACGGTAATTTCTGTGAATATTCAAGAAGACATCCCCATTTTCACATTTGAAGAAATCAGCAACCAAGCTATCGATCTTCATAGAAAAATTTATTATAGTGATTTTGATCGTATCGGACAAGAAGGCATGTTCGATGCAATCAAACGGTTATTTATTGGTCTTTTAAATACTATTATTCATACGGTAAATACATTTAAAACCAATATATTTTCGTTTTATAAAAACCTCAAACGAACGGAACTTAAATATTTCCATGAAAGCAATCGTGTCAGCATCAATCGTATTTTAAATTTCGATTATGCAACACTTACGGCATTGCAGATTCCTTACCCAAAAGGTATGGTTGTTGATTATTTCACGGCAACACAAAAAGCCAATATTTGTCTTGGTACGATGAATATGGAAGAACGTTCTCGTTCCTTTGTTGAACTTGTTCGTTCCACCAAAAACAATATTCTTGCCAACAAAAACGCCAACGCAATCGCTATTTCAAATAGTACTGATCTTCCGACAATCGTTCGTACATTCCAAGAATTTAATCGTTGTTTTACCAACAAGACAACGACGACGTTGCCATTTATCAATTTGTTTCCTACAGAAACTTCGCTTAAAGATACTGATAGTTTGCTTATGACGTGCACGGAATATGAATATTCTGTAAATGCCGTTTATAAGAATATGGAAACCTGCACGGAACTTATGAATGAAATATTGTCTTATCTTGAAAAAGAAATGGGCATGTTGACCAAACAAGAATTGTTGAATCTTTCTGACGCGTGCAATTTCCTTGCTAAAATTCTTGATATGTTTGGTATTGCCATACAAGACGTAACTCGTATCGAACACAACTTTGTTGAAGTATTGACACTTATCAAGAGACAATATAACTTATAACAAAAAGTATGTACCTGGAAATCCAGGTACATACTTCCATTTATTTTGCTACAACAGTATTGTAAATAGCCGTAAGCTCTTCCGTATCGCCATTTTTAAACACGGTCATAAGTTTTTCAAGTGTTGCTTTTAACTTTTCATCATCCGTCAACTCTGTCTCAGAAGGATTCAAAATCCAATTACCATCCAAATCAGCAATATATTTATCACTCGGAGGTACACCGTTCATTTCAATATGTGTTTTTAAAAGATCTGCAGGAAGCGTATCAGGATCAGCTCTAAACCAGTCGTTTGTGTGCGGAACAGCATAAACCTTCATTGTTATGGACATAATCAAACTCCTTTATTCGTCCAACCATGTGAAACGATACAATACTTCCTGTTCTCCAGGAATAGTAAGCTTTTTAATTTTCATATATTGCTTATATATGGAAGAAGAATCCGTTTTCGCAGTAGGAATTGTGAATGTAGATGTTCCATCACCAGAACCAAAATATTCACAATATCCATTAGTTGTAACGGCAGTATCGTATTCCGTTTGCGACTTGATAAGATTATTCGTTTCTGCAAATGTAAACAATTCCGGATTGTTTTCTCTGCTTAGTTCAGAACCATCAAGCAATGAATAACCGGGAGCATATGCATCCAAAGGACGAGAAACGATAGTACCTACAGGAGTAGCATCAACCATAAGAGCCGGTTCTTCATTCCATTTGGCAATTTCAAAAATAGTGAAACTTGCTTTAGTACTTACTTGCGATGAATTGATTTCAAAAACAAGATATTCGGCATTTTCAGGTGTGGAATCTACGGTCAAACTGCTTGAATAAACCATCGGATAGTTTACACTGGTGATTTCCGTACCAGATTCATTTTGAACAATTCCACCAAGAATTCCTGACAGCAAATACGAGGATGTATCAAAGAAAAGTGTACCGGATGCTGATGTTACACCAGTATCAGGAGCAACGAATTCATACATTTCACTTGTGTAAGTATGACGAACCAATGTTTCAACCGAAGAAGAACCAACCGTCAATGTTTGAGTAAGAAAAATAGAATTTCTTACCGTTGTTGCGACATCTTCTCCAGAAAGAAACATGCTTACATTTTTTAAATTGGTGATATGCTTTGAACTAAATACAATCATGTATATCCTGTTGGGATATATCATGATTCGATCGGTAAGATTGCTTGTATTATCAAGGGTCAAAGTTGCTATATAGGTCGGAGTAACTCTATTTATCTCTGTTCCAACAGTAGCCAATTTGGAATCAATAAGGGCTGATCCAGCTTTAGGGTTAAGATACGTTGTCGTGTTCGTCGCATCAGCAGCTTCCGCTTGTGTCGCCATAGAACCATTATAAACTAGAGAAAGTCCTACTTGCGTTTTCGTAACTTCGTGAGGATTATCTTTATCAGCAATGTGTGCTGCAAGATTATCCTTATTTTCTTTCATCTGTTCACGAGCTTCTGTTCTAAACGCGTAAAAATCAGTAGATAATTGTGCGTTACCACCAGTTACTGAATCAATCAAATCGTAAATAGTCTGAATATCTTGAATGTCATCAAGAAAGTGCGTATGTTTAACATTAGCTGCACCAATACTTGCTGGAGTATGTGTGTGATTAAGTTTAGAATAGACTGCATCGTGATTGTGTGTTAACTTGGAATATACAGTATCATGGTTGTGATCTTTTGCTGCAGCACCTAAATCATCAAGCGTATGCGTGTGATCAGCTGTGGCTGCACCTATCTGAGCAGGTGTTACGCCATGCGGGTTATTTTTATTGTTAATATGTGCCGTAATTTTTGCTGTAATATCATCGTAATCAACAAGCAAATCTTCAAGATTATCGACAGCATCTATAAGGTCTTTAGCATCTGTAATATCTTGCAGTGTGTGAGTATGATCTCTATCGGCTGCACCGATAGATATGGGAGTATGAGTGTGATTTTTAGTGGCAGCGCCGATCTTATCTGGAGTAGTACCATGTGGGTTATCTTTGTCTGCAATATGTAAAGCAAGATTATCATTAACAACTTTAATAACATCATTCACATACGTCTGATACGAATTGATGATTTCATCGATACGTTGATCAAGCTGATCATTCGTAACAAAACCAGAACCACCGGAAGATAATTTTTCAGTCAGATAATCAAGATATACCTGAAAAATATTTTTAACATGGTGAATAGAAATAAGTGAAATAATAACCGTATCATTCGTTTTCATTTTGTTAACGACGAAATCCCAATACGTAATATCAGGATTATCGACTTCAACTTCGAACGAATAATCACCGGGAAATGTGAACGTTTTTAATGTAGCACCTGTATCGTCTAGTAAAACAATTTGACCAGATGGAAGTTGATCAATAATGACATGGAAAAAATATGTTCCTTTTTTTGTAATAGCTTCGGATTTAACTCGAAGCATGGCCTGATTTGTTGTAGCACTTGTCTTACAGATATATACAGCTTTGTTATAATCAATAAAAAATCCATTAAATACCCAATTAGGATCGACGAAATATGGATCAATAATCGGATCTGACAATACAGGAACGTAGTAAATATCTTCCACTTCCTGCATCAGATTATCGACAGCTGTTTGCAGTTTGTCCTGAGCATCGCCAAGAGCTTTAGCAGAAACAAGATGATCTTGTGATCTGTCTTCATGATCATGACTGATGCTATCTACCGTAGTTCCTGAAAGAGAAAAAAGATCAGCGTGAACTTCTTTAGAAACTACCGATAGTGCCGTAACTGTAGTTGGAGTAAGAGTACTTCCAGGATATTTGTCATCATCGTCAAGCGGCGACATAGAGTTAACTCCTGACCTGTTTTTAAACGATTCGGAAACATCATACTATCCGATCTCGTATATGAGAGACATGGCAAATGCCATGTCTCTCATACCTATTTGGTCAAGATACTAAAAACATAGAATCAAAAACAAACTACACTTTATTCGGTTTCAGAAGTTGTTACATTTTGGGTTTCCTGACGAATCCATTTGAACGTACACAGGATGAACTTCCCAAAACAAAGAACATCTCCCTTTTGGGATTCTTCAATTTCCTGCAGTAGCTTTTCCAAAACGGTGTGATTGAAAAGAATTTTCTTGTAAGAAGGATCATAATAACTCATGAAATTATCAACTTCACGAGTACGCCCTTCATCGATCCGATGACGATACAAGAACACCTTCTTGGCAAGGTGTAAATCTTCTACGACAGAATCATTGGCAATGACAAAACTTGTTTCTGTCATCAACGATCCATCGTCCTTGTCGATGTAGTGTCTAAACAAGGTATATACAAACTCGTTTGTCTGACTAAGCTTGGTAGCATAATCAACCAACTGTTTGTGATATTCAGCAAAGCTGTTGCTGTTCAAATCATTGGAAGCCGAGAAACTTACCGTTTCTGTTGTGGATGTGTTTACCAAAGAATCATCCAGGCACTGAACCATTCTAGGGATAATCACATCAAAAATATCCGGAGTAACTCTGCTGAACGGTTCGATATATGTCGGAGTTACACAACGATACGTGAAAAGCTTGTTAAAAAGCGCCATAACAAGTCCGGGAATACCAGGGTTTCTTGCGATATCCTGATACCAATCCGTATTGTTCCTGCTAACGTCATTAGCGCTGCAAACAAGACGCAATTTCACGTCATCAAAATTCATGCTCACTGTAGAACTGTATGCTTCTTCAGGAGACGACTTTTTGATGATTTCATCAACAATATAAATGGCAGCATTGACACGACCTTTTTCGTGAGCAGCTATAGCCACATAAGAACCGGGCCACACACGAATCGTTGCGTGCAATTCATTGTAGCGTCTTTTATGAAGTGCCGAACCAGCATTGGGGCATCCGGAAGGTTTTGCAATAAGCATAGCAAGACCACGATCATGCTCAGAACCACCAAATTCAAACATGCAGTTTCGTGTACTACAAGGAAGTGTGAGCATTTCAGGGAATTGAACATCGTGACGACGAAAAGCTTGAATGATTTTCATAGCCTTGGTGTAATAAGCCGTTCGCCATGTACCGGACTGAATAGTCATAACAATTTTCCTTTTGTAAGTAAAGAGTATGTATCTTGACCTATAATGTATCGAAATACACGTTATTTCTTACAAACAAAAAAAAAACAATAGAGAGAGGTTGCTTATGCAACCTCTCTTATTTTCATTAACCGTTATCATAACGAGCAGGAGGAAACACTTTTTGAATATGTACTGGTGTCAAATAAAAAAGAGTTCCTGCATAGGAATTGTATAAAAACTGTCCTGGAATATAATCGTCATAAATAGTACTATTTACATCAATAACATACGTGTCATTTGTTTCAGAAAGTCTATACACGTCATACATTCCATTTTCATTTAGAATGTATAAAGGTCTTACGTAATCATAAAAATTATAAGCGAATACATTACAACCACCATGTTGCTTATAAAAACCATAACCTAAAGATCCTTGACCAATAAATATATCCAAATCAGGATCAGATTCCAAATCAACGACTATATCAGAATCAGTAATAAACTCAACATCTTCAACACTAACAGAATCTTCAACATTACAAACAGACGTACGCGCCGTAATAGACATTTCCGTTCTTACAATTTCCAAACATACAGAAGTATTTGTTAAAAAACCTCCATCAGTAGAAGCAGCAACATGAGCAGTACCATCGGCAATAATCTTTTCATCTTCTTGTCCAAAATTGTAAACACAATACCACGTCTTATCCGAATTGGTAAGATCCGCATATCTAACAAAAGATAACGTATAATCTTTTTCAGCTTCCGTATCTCGATAATGTGCAGCAACAAAAACATAAGCACCGGTCTGAGGATCGGTATGTGTATTTGTAAACCAAAAATGACCTTTATAATTGATAAATGTATCCGGGCACACCATACAAAGAAATGTTTTTAATGTAGGTGCATCGTTCACCAATGTAAGCACGTTTGATTCTGTAGCATGAGGGCTAAAATATGTCATTTCAACAGGAGATGCGTAATTGGTACCAGGATTTGGAATATTTGTTGCGTCTGTATCGTCAATAGAATACGAACGTCTTAACCAATCAATATATAAAGATATGATGGTTGGATCGTACGATCCTATAAAATCAGCTTTGCTACTCTCGCGCATAATCCAACAATTTTCCATGATAGGAGCGAACAGACCTTTTCGATTGTCTCCTGTAGAAATGCATATTTCACCAGCATTTCCTGTAGGAACTTGACTAATCGAATGTGTATGTACATCAGGTGCAGCTCCTATAATCGCTGTCGTCACACCATGCGGGTTATTTTTATTGTTAATATGTGCTGATAAATCTGTTGAAGACGCAGCACCTAAAGAACTCAATGAATGTGTATGTGTTGTTAAAGAATAAATAGCATGAAGATGATCCGCATCGGCAGCGCCGATACTTGCTGGTGTATGCGTATGATCTGCTGTTGCTGCGCCTATGGATGCAGGCGTGTGTGTGTGATCTTCAGCAGCTGCACCCACCTCTTCAGGAGTGTGCGTATGATTTTTAGTGGCAGCGCCAATACTTGCTGGAGTATGTGTGTGATTAGCAGTAGCTGCTCCTATTTTCTCTGGAGTAGTACCATGTGGGTTATTCATGTCGTTTTCGTGTATCTTGAGCTGCTCGACAACAACCTGATCCCCATCATCTATCGTTTCCAATAACTCTGTTCTTAATTCATTGATAGCAGCTTCAAGATCTGCCATTTCGACAGATCCTCCACCGCTCATGGCTAAAATAACATTACGAACATACTCTCTGATTCTATCTGTTACGAAATAAAAACCAGCAAAAGATACGATTATTTTTTCATTCGTAAAAACATCACTTGCTTCAAAACGAAGTGTCGCAACGTCACTATTCGTTATATAAATTTCATACGAATACTTTCCAGCTTCTGTTATCTCGGCAAGCTTTGTATCAGCATTATCATACAAAATAAGTTTACCTGAATCGACTCGATCAACTTCGACAACTAAAAAATAATACCCAGGTTTTGTAAATACTGTCGAAGGAATTTTTAAATAGTTTTTTAATGCTACATCTTGAACATAAACAACTTTACCATCAGATCGTTCCCAATTTTGAATATCCCATTTACTCGATTCTTCTTGTCCAAATTGCGTTTCAATAAGCGGAAGAGTGACAACGGTATTATCAGTAAAAAAATTATTGTTCGGATCAATTTGATCAATATTTTCTTTTAATTGATTCCAAGCTTCATACAGTGCTTTAGCTGTCGTTAACGATGTTGAAGAATTTTCATTGTGATCAAGTGAAACTTCAAAAACTTCACGATCACCAAGTATAAATGATTTTGTTAATACGGAAGGAGTCGTAACTGTAGTTGGAGTAAGAGTACTTCCAGGATCAAGTTCATCGTCGTATATGCCCATACAAGGTACCTCATATTTAAAGACATGGAAACATCATACCATAAATCGAACGGTATACCGACAAAAAAAAAATAAATGTGTAAAGATATGAATGAGAGAGAACCGTTTAAGGTTCTCTCTCATTCATATAACAACTACCCAAGATGCACGAAGTGATGCGCATCAGGAATATTGTTCTTGCGTCCCTGATACTTTTCATTAAACAACGCATGAAGCGTCATGCCGTTAACAATAAAAGTCATGTGTTCTTCGGTAACACGAACGGCAAATTCCACATGGTCGTGTCCATAAGAAAGAGTCTTTGCAATTTGCATTGCAATTTGCGCAGGAATCCATGATGCTTCGAAGCATTCGGAGACATTCTGCAAACGCTGTTCAAGTTCACTGTAGGAAATCGGGGTAGCCTGAGAAGCATCAAACACCAACGCGAAATCAGAAAGGCTAAAAGACATGGTTAACTCCATTATTTAAAAGGTTATTTGAAAGATTCTTATAGCTTTCTACTGTAGGAATATATATCTGTTTTACTTTCATTTACACGAAATGTATCACAAAGAAGACGGAGGATTATTCCTCCGTCTTCTCATTACTTACCTAACCATAAATCTCATCAAGCATTGCATTCGTATCACTTTCGTCATCATCGTCGCCAACGGCGTAAATATCACGAACGAATTGAGCTGGACCGTTGATATCGTCTTCAATGCCAAAATCTGTAAAAGCGTATGCAACGTATTTGTGTTTTTCAGGAGTGTTATCAACATAACGATGTTTACCACGTTGCATGGTTAAAAATTTCTTACCGCTTGCGTTTTTCTCAAGATGAATAAAAATTTCGAGATCGACTTCTTGTGATATGTCGATAGATTTAGCCGCGACTCGTGCCGAGAAATATTTTACAGCATTGTTTTTTTGACCTACAAGTTCCATCGCTTCTCGGTTAAGCTGATGTGCTGTAATAAAAAGAATGTCTTTGGCTTTGTTATAGTTACAAAGATTGTTAAAAAGCTCACCAAGAACATAAGCTGCATTGCTTTTTGAAAAATCGGTACCTGCAGCTTTTCTCATTTTTTCAGCATAATCAAGAAGACAAGCAACTACCAAATAACCTTGAGCTTCATAACTTTCAATCATCATGGCGTATTCTTCAAATCCAAAGAATCTACCTATACGACGTTCCATAATAAATTCAAAACCACGTCGTGTATAAAAATCACGAACAAAATGGATAACTTCAGAATCAGTAAGTCCTTTACACGATTTTCTATAAGTACCTTCATATGCTGTCTTATAAAGCCAATCCATATTTCTATTTGCTTCATTCTCTAACGATACAAACAAAATAAGTGGTTTTTTATTTAAAGGATTTGGTAAAAGATTTGGATCGTTGTAACAAGCAAGACCACGAGCAATCGTCATCAAAAGACCAGATTTAAAGTTATGAAGCAAAGCAAATATACAAACTGATTCTCCAAGAACAAAACCACCACGTTCTCCAAGCATCATATTCAAACCTTGAAGACCCGTCTTCAGAATACCTTTAACTTCACGATCCTTAAATTTCTGACGACCAGTCATAAGCGAATCCTCATCAGAAAAAATGATTCTTTCAATAGCTCCAGAATCCAAACGATTCGCTGTTTGTGTAATTTCAATAATTTCACGAGCAATATTAATAGCATCATTTAAATACATATCTTGCTTATCTTCATCAACACTTCCTTCATACAGATTCAGTTTGTTCCACATTCGTTTGCATTTCTTTGAAAATTTATTATAAAGAACATTGTTGGACAATTTCTTTTGAAGTCTCGACACATTCAGTTTATCATCATCTTCAACTGTCGTGAACAATGAATTAAGTGCAGAACAAAAAACATCTTCCTGCTTAATTTCATCTTTTGTCAAAAATTTCGCAAGCAAACTCATACGTTCTGCTTTAGAATCAGGCCCTACAGGAAGACGTTTCAACTGTTCAAGCAATTGAATAAAACTTCTATTCAATGTCGTGTCTTGAGAAGCATTTGTTTTTAATTCTTCCGTATACAAATTGATAAGATCATTGACCAAATCAACTGATTTTTCATCTTGTGATTTCATTAAAAGAATTGTAGCATCAATAAATGTGTCTACACTGAAAGTACTCACGTTTGTTTCCTCCGAATAGCAGTTTTAGAACATAAAATTCGGATTGGGCTTTAAATATGACACCTGTCAAAAAGTAAGAAGAGGCTTGATATAAGCCTCTTCTTCATAAAGTCATTTGTCAAATAAAGTCGATAAATACGTATAAATACCACAAAGCATACGTCTTCTAACATCTCGTGTATTTCCTAATCTAACGTAATACACAAATATTTCCCACCATGTTGCTTTAAGGTATGTAAAACTAAAAGCATCGGCACTAGCTTCTCGTGCACTATAAGAATATTGTTTTGTTGTTTCGTGTGTTTCAATGTGTCCAAATTCATGCATAAGAACCAACCAAGCTTGTCGATTTCCTTTAAGGATATCTTCATAAAGTGCGTTATAAATAATCACTACCGATGATTTTACATCTCCTTCAACTATCCAACAAAACGGTACATTACAGATTTGTCCTACTTTATACGTTGCTTCATCATCTACAATAAAAGAAGTTACAAGCAGGCGAAGATCATTTTTACACAACAATGTTTCTAATGAATAAGACTTATTGTCTTCTTTTTTGTTTTGTTTATATTCTTTAAAAGTTACCCCTTCTGGTTTAAGTTTATTTGCATCAACTACGTCATATTCGTAAAATTTAAATATGTATAATCCTTTATGTTTACAACAATATACAAACCATTTTCCAATCAATCGTAATTTATATCCAACATCAGAACATAAACTTAAACACAATAAAAACACAAATAACAGCATTTGAAGATATCCGTACTTTATATGAAACCAAACATATCTCAACATATAAAAATCCTACCTTATAGTAATAAAGTCATTCAATAGAAGAAACGTAAAGAAATTCTATGATGTTTCTTAAATCGTTCATTCAAAGAAGGTTTGTTTATGATCAAATATCTGTTTGTTAAAAATAACGCTTCTGACAAAAAACCACTTCCTTTAAACATTTCGGACATCAAACACATTCCTCTGTACGATAACCAAGATGTTTCACAGCATGAAAAATTAACCATCCTTTTTGAGCAATTCATTTTAGCTCAAAGCGTTTGTGAAATGACGCATTACGACAATCAGTTCAAAGATTATATCGATTTACTTATTAAGCTTTTTCACCAGTGCAAATTCACTGGTGAAAATTTAAACATTGGTTCTCGTGGAGAATACCTTAAGAATACTATCTTTAAATTCATGCGTGGAGAAATCTCTAATTATCAAAATATTAGAGATATTTATGAAAATGAAAACTCCATGCTTGCAAACAAGGTACGAATTCTTCCTGACAATTTCGTCATTCCGTATTTAAGAACCATTACAAAAGCACCTGATTTTCTTTATAAGGAAAAATATTACAACGCATTGCTTCTTGTACCTCACATAAAGAAACTTGATCATTCTTCTGATGTAGCTGTTTATTTTACTCCCCATACATTTACTTCGTATGATTCTAAAGAACACGTTTCTTTCAACACAGCTATTTCCAAAGGATTGACGCATCTTTTCAAAATGAATTGGTGTGGAAAATCGTGGAAACAATATGTAGACATTATACAGTCTTATCAAGCTTTTGATAAGACTACCATCGATACGAGTTTTCCTAATGCTATGTATCGAGCACTTTTTGGTGGTGACACTACATTTATTAAAGATACCAAACACAAAACCTTTTTTGTTCAATCACTTTCATATCTCCATGATAAATATGGTATGAATTTAAGTGATGTTACATCGCTTAGAATGGTTCTTGAAGGTTTTGGCTACAAGAATCTTTCATACCTAACAACAAAAAATCCTACGGTTGGCGAGGTTGAAGCACTTAAAGATTTAAGTGAATTCAAATTCTTTGAATCTCTAAGATTACGGTATGGTATGGAAGCAGCTGGTGACGATAATCCTGATGATCCACAAACCGACACGACACCGGATGATGAGGATGATCCCGACACCGATCCTGATGCTTTACCAGAAGAAGGCACCGACGATACGGAATCCACTGATGACAATTTCGATGACATGGGTGACGATACTGGTGATGATTTCGGAACAGATTCGGACACGGATAATGACGAATCTGAAAATTCGGAGAGTTCGAAGACAGACACACCTGAGGTTCCCGAAGATCCGATGACCGTCACTTTACGTGTCGTTACAACAGAAACCGCCGATAACTATTTTGAAAAAATGCGTTTATCGGACAAAATCGAAAACATGATTTCCAACCCTTCCGGAAATCTGTCGAGCGAAATCATTTCGTTTTTAACTTTGTGGGTTACGCAATGGCTCGATCTTGTTTCTGTTGAAACAACAAAAGATGTGCTTTCTAAGCTCAACCTTGCTATGGACTAAATGAAAGTTTAGATATCAACAATCTCAATCTCCGTTCTGGAGTTTTCAGATGTCTGAATACATCAACTTGGTGCATGCTTTTGAAGAGCATCTTACTGATTTTGCAAAATCGAAAAATCTTAACTATGTTCCTCACGAGCAGAACACAAAAACGCTGACTATCGGTCAGCGTACTCAGTGCGGCAGAATCTACAATGCTGTGACTTCTTTCCTGAACTCCGCCAACCTTTATCGGAACAGCATGTTCTCTTATGACATTTGTCCGACTATCGGTGCTGGTCGGGAAGGTTTTGAGTGCTCGAACATCCCGGATGGTCAGCTTGAAGCTTATACCAATCCTCTTTATGATCTTTGTGTTGAATGTGGTGTTCCTAAAGAATCGATCATGGGTACCATTTCCGGTCTTGCAAACAACCTTGCCAAGTATTGCAATACCGATGTGATGACCCAGCATTTCACAAGGACTACTGCGTCCGGTCTTGAAGGTTATCGTCCTAGCGGTAGTATCTACCCTGCCGCTGCTCTTTCCGATGTCAGCTTTGACAATACCATGCCTGGCACTGAAGCTTTTGGTGCTACGGTTGATACAGTCATTCCTGACCTTAAGATGGCTCTTACCATCACCCTTTTAAAACCGTTCCGTGGCATCATGTCTCGTTTCATGCATCGTACGACAACAGCGCAATCCGTTGTTACGTACATCGTGCATAACGATGAATACTACAACCTGGTTTCTTCTCAAGATAAGTCTGCTGAAGTTCGCTATGGTTATGAGCATCGCAAGAAGCTCATCAGTCTGTATACCGATCCTCGTCCTGTTGATATGACGCTGAATCCTGTGATTCCGCTGAAGACCAACGACCTCGATGGTGATAAGGTTTATGAAGATGGTATCCTGAAGTTTGGTGCTTCCGTCAATCTTTTTGAACTTGCTGGTATTGCCAACAAGATTGGTTACGATAAGTACAACTTCACTGACCTTCTTTCTGAACGCATCATTCTCGACAAGGTGTATGTGAAGATTACGAAGGATTCCACCAGCGAAATCTATAAACTGGATACTTCCACTTATCCGCAGTCTCAGCTGAACATGATGCAAACCACTCAGAATGATTCTGGTGATAAGCACACGCTGTTCAATGCGAAATTCCCGTTCAGCAAGGATTCGACAACGACTGCCGGTGCTACCAGCACCATCTTCGCTGATGTTGATCCTGCTGTTGAATACATCATCCTGACTTGCCATCTTGGTGCTCAGGTGAACATCATGACTTCCTATGCTACTGGTATCGCTTCGTACACTCTCGGCGTTGCGACCACAAGCAAGGATACTGCTGCTTCTGGTACCATCAAAACCCTTGCTGGTTCCTTGACCATCGAATTCCTTGGTTACGAATTGGATGCCAAGTACAGCGAAGAAAACCTTCGTAAGGCGAGCATGGCTGCTCGTTCGCTGACCAACGTATTCACATACGAACTTCCTCAAGGTAAGACTTGCGTTGTCGACTTCTCGATGCAGCAGAGCTTGCCTGAACACGTTCTTAACGTGGCTCAGGAAATTCAGAGCATCGGTATCGACCATCGTAACATTCAGATCTTTGAAAAGACTCTTAAGTCTGTTCACGATCGTGTCCTTAAGGAAAACAGCGATCCTGAATACATCAAGAACTTTGAAAACTACACTGTCAACTCCGCGTATGTTTCCGGTCAAAAGGTCAATCCTAATGTCGTCCTTGCGACCATCGACCTGCGCAATGTCGTGAGCATTCGTTCTTCCGATATGCTCTCTGACATTAACTCCTACTTCCTTGCTTATCTGAACAAGTCGTTGTCCATGATGCACTACAGGTCTCTCTACCTGCAGAATCTTGGCAACGGTGAAGCTCCCACCTATAAGGGTCTGACTTCGAACCTCATCCTCGAAAACCTTTTCTCTCTGCCGTGCCTCCATGCTCACTATATGCCTGAAGGTATGAATGGTGTACAGCTCTTCAAGGAAAAGAATCCTGGTGAGAATGTCGAATTCACAGCCAAGCTGTACTCCGGTACTCGCATTGAACTTATCACGACCGCGTTCGACTACATGAAGAACAAAATTATCATTGTTCCTTATCGTCCGAACGATCCGTCTTCCGACCTGAACTTTGGTCAGAACCACGATGGTGGTCAGTTCGTTGCGAACTACATGCCTACTGACGGCAACAACGCCGTCAACCGTCGTGTGTTCGTGAACTCTCGCGAATTCCCGATTATTCTTTGCCCGGTTGGTGGTATCTACACCATCGAAGGTCTTGAAACGATTCTGCCTGATATCGTCAACGAATACAAGGCTCCCACCACGATTACCTACAACCGTATCGTGTAATGTATTGTTTCAAGTAATTATCATTTGTTGAATAACGAATAATCACATACAGAAGGTACCTTAATGGTACCTTCTGTATGTGTCTCTATATGTATATGTATTTTTAAACACGACATCCTGTATATTTATTCACATGCAAAACTCATCTTATACACGACATAAAAGTTCAACCAATCAAACAAATATGGTGAAAATATATGGGAACTCCAGTTACCAGTAAACAATGGGTATCTTCTTGTTATTGTCGAGGAAAATTTCGTGATGCTTGTCTTGTCAAAGAAAAACAAGTTACTATTGATTCCGATACAAAAAAAGTACTTCATGTAAAAAATATCATTCGACCTATCGTTGATCCTAAAAGACGTGTTTTTATTACCAAGAACGAATGTCGCACTTACAAATACAAAAAAGAAACGGAACTTTTAAGTAATGTTGATACATATACTGTCTGCAACAGAACCCTTGTTGACGATCTTAAAAAGATACTTGGTTATTCAAAATACCACAGAGCGAGTCTTCGAGAACTCTGCAATTCTCCATATATCTATGGAGCGGATGTTTCCATAGAGTCGCTTGTAAGAACAGCTTATATTAAAAAAATGAAGCACCCTATTGTTCCACTTACAGTAGGAACATTTGACATTGAAACTTCAGTTCTTGGTGATGACAGAATCAATGCGGTTACTTTTATTGCCGATAAAAAAGTATATACTGCCGTACTTGATGACTTCATGTGGAAATTCGATGAACATGGCAAAAAAATAAAAGCCACAATCAAAGATATTTATTCTTTAGCGCAAGAACTTCTTAAACCCTATATTGATGAACATCAGTTTACTTTTGAAATCAAATGTTTTACTGAAGAACTCGATCTTATTCGTTGGATATTTGATAAAATTCGTGAAAAAGAGCCTGATTATATCGGCATCTGGAACTTGGGATACGACGTACCTAAAATTATAGAACGTATCAAATTTTATGGTGAAGATCCCGCCGATTATTTTTGCGATCCATCCGTTCCTAAAGATATTCGTGTATGTGAATATCGAGAAGATTTAAAACCCGTACAACACATCGTAGACAAATGGAATTGGTTTCATTGCTCAAGCAAATCGCAATTTGTTGACTTAATGCTTTTATATGCTCGCATTAGAAAAGTAAAAGCAAAAGAACCAAGTTATTCTCTTGATGCCATTACGACAAAAGTACTTGGTGTTGGTAAATTAAAGTTCACCGGCATCGGCGGCCACTACGAAATGCAGACAAAACGATTCATCGAATATGTCGTTTACAACATTTTCGACTCTATGCTTTTAACGCTTATGGAATGGAAAAACAACGACTGCACATCTTTATACTACCTTAGTGGAAATTCTCCGTTATCAGATTATGCCAAACAATCTGTAATGCTTAAAAATGCATATTCCGATTATTGCTTAAGTAAAGGTAGAGTTTTTGCCACTACTGGAAAAAACATGAAAGGTCCATACGACCATCTGTTTGAAAAAATCGGTGGTGCTGTTCTTAAAGCAGACAACACAAAAGACATTGGTGTTCATTGCATTGTGGAAAAACCCTGGTACGAAGCATTGTTAATGCTTATGTGTTCTGATGAAGACTTTTCACAAATCTATCCCTCTTTCAAATCCGGATATGGTATCTCTAAGGAAACAAAACTTGCTACTGTACTTGAAATCATCGGTTATAAGAAAATGGATGTCGAACAGCTCATGGGTGGGATAGCTAATCCCGAAGAAAATGCTGTCTGGATAGGTCATAAGTTCTTCGGACTTCCCGATTACACTGAAATGAGACAACTAGCGGAGATGCATTTTCAACACTACTAACTAAACGCATTTCGAAGGAATCGTCATGGCCGGTAAAATACAACAAAACGATACTATTAAAATTCTTTCTTTTGATCCTGGAACCACAGCTTTTGGTTGGGCTTTTTCAGAACATTCTCCAGCTACGAATTCCTTCGAAGTACAGAAATTTGGCGATATTCGAGCAACAAAAATGGCTATGCGACAAAAAGAAAATGTTCTTCGCTATGGAAAACGACTTGTTGCTTTAAATATCATTTACGACGAAGTAAAAAAACTTCTTAAGGATTTGAAACCGGATTATGTTGTTTCCGAAGATACGTTTTATAGTCACTATACTCCACAAGCATACGGACCACTTCTTCTCTGTTGTCACACTGTTGAAAACTTATTATTTAATGCTTATCACTACCCATCAACAGATCCTAATGATGTCGTCATTACAGAATCAGCAAGTGTTCTCTACAAAATTCCTCCTAAATCCATCAAATTCGTCATGTCAGGAACAGGAAAAAGTTTCAAACTTGACATGTTGTATTCGTTAGAAGAACAGATGGCTAAAGGAAGAATCACTTTTAAGCACAATAAATCGTTTGATGCTATTCGTGGAGATATGAACGAACATAGAGTTGATGCTATATCCTGTGGCTATACTTTTACACAAACCATACTTCCACAACTACAATCATAAAAAAAAATAACGACGAATAATAAAAGAAAGATAGGGAGGAATCAAATCCTCCCTATCTTTCTTATCTATTTATTTGCGACGCTTCTTATGCTTGTGTCGCTTTTTGGTTTTGGTCATTGCACATCGTCCTCCCCCACTATCGTAGGGGAATTGTCAGCAACACCTCCTTGTACAAACACAGGCTGAATGTTATTGACAACAAGTTGTTCAAAATTTGTTCCAGCAGGCAAAGGCTTTTCATTACTGTTTTCATTATTGCATTTGTCAATTGCATTGTTGACTATTTCCTTAAGCACTTCAGGATTTGCATTAGGAAACATTTTGGAAAATGCACAACGTATCGCATCGGCATCGGTTGCGGTTTCATTTTCTGGTTTCATAATCTGATAAGTATCAATAAGATCTCTCATCACATCACGAATATAGAATTTCTTTTTGTCATTCTCTTCATATACCGCGAGTTGCTTATTTAACCCAAGCAACTCCATCCACACATCACCAAGAGCCAACAGCGCTGGAAGGTGTTTATCTGTTTGATAATCATACGTGTAAACATAATTACATCCAAAATGAGCATCCTCAAGACCAATAAGTCTTTCGCCTATAATAATAAGTCGTTGTGCTAATATATAAGCATTCTTTAACGTTATTTGTTTTCCAACAATAATTAAAGTTCCAGGAACAGTAACATGTTGAATATCAATATTTTTATCTCCTAAAAGAAAAATATCGTTATAATACGATGCGACATTTACAGTACACGAACTTCGCATCCACACAAAATTTATATCGTGTGTACTGATAAATTTATCGAGCTGAGCATCGTACGTAATACCGGCAACAATATTCTGATCTGACTTATATTCAGAATTGACAAACTCCATAAACAATTCTCGCGCATCTTCAAACGAAGCATGTTTAACAAGAGAAACTTTCTCCATGAAAGTATGCGCGAAATAATCAGCGAACATTTCTGTGTTATACGGACCAAACAACGGTTTATAAATCGCGGACGAATTGGACATAATACATCTCCTTGGTTAAAAGATTAACTACACAAATCAGTAAAGTAATATAGGCATATACAGCACACAAGTGCACTCATTAGAGTGCACTTGTGTATCCGTTATCTTCTTATCAACCAATGAAAATATTACATTGTTTTAGTTGTCAAGTTCCTTAAGAGCATCAGACAACTTCTTCATATCCTCATCCAAAATATGCTTGCTGGTTCTGACAACCATACGACCAGAACCATAGCTTACGGTTTTAAGAGAAGTCCCATCCTTCTGAGGAACAGACTTAACAGACTTTCCAGTCATGGACATCGAACCAGCATTCTTGCCTTCGGAAAAGGTAGCAATCATCTTCGCATCAGCAAGAGGCGTTCCATTGCCCTTAATGGCCTTTACGAAACGATCGCCAGTGACATCATAGATTGCCCGATACAGAAGCGTTTGCGCTTCACGATACCGGTTCTGATCTTCTGTTGACACGCCAGCAAGTTTGAAGAACTCATTGGTGTGAGAAGCATCAAACTTCAGACTCGTAAGATTGCCTTTGTTTGTTTCTTCAATATGCGTATCAACAAAAGACACGGCTTCTTCAAGGTTAGAGATCTTCTTTTCAACAACAGCATCAGTGGAATTTGCAGTGACTTCAGACATGAACATTTCCTCTTCAAGTTACGTTATAAGTTATTTGTTTTCCCTAACCAATCACAACATACTGATTGACATGTACAAATTTACATGCACAATCAGCAAATGTGTAATATATACCTGATGATTTTACGAATTAAACAATTCTATTTCTTCCAGTTCTTCAACGATATCAACGTTTGTGTCGTATGTAAAATAATCATTTAATGCTCTAAATGTATCTTCGGACATAAGCATATAAATTTCTTCACGTGCATGATAATGCATGACTTCATCCATCAAACAAGTACAAACTTGTTCTATCCAATCGATAAAATCTTGTATTCTATCAAACTTATTATCAATTGCTGTTTCGTTCAAATACCATGATTTGGAATGTGGTATATTAAGAGAATTCAAATAAGCGCCAATAGAAACGGTTCCTAATGTTCGTTTTAACTTAAGTAAGAATTCGTGTATAACTCGTTCATTATAAATATCCAATTGATCAATACTTTCAAAATCTAATCGATATAAATGAACAACTCTTGATACAAGTCCTTGGTCAACCAATGTTCCAACAATATGAAAATCCACAGGACCCCAATCTTCACGTGTTGCGCAACATAAGAATTTTCGAATCGTGGCTATAAATTTTGCCGGACATTCAGCATTGACACAGCACACTTTATCACCCAAACTAAATAAGTCACTTCCACAAACAGGACATCTGATAGGTTGACATCGAATAGCTATGATACTGTCATTAGGAGGATCAATTCTTGATAACAATACCCAATATTCGGTTTTATTTGTTTCATCAAAATAGACTTGAAATTTGTCTCGAACTTGTAAGATATCTGTATTGACGACAATATCTTCAGTCCATCCGGATTTAAACAATGTTCGTTGTGCATATCTGAATTCCGCATAAACCGTGTTATTGATATCTACTGTTGATGATATTTCTCCTATCGGATCAACAAGATATCGAACATCCAAAAGTTCGACATCACAAATCCATTTCCAATGTTTTTCAACAGTAAATGTTGGTTTGTAAATCATACTTTCACCTCTATATAAAAAATATATTTTGTTCTGTTATTACTTTAGTAATATATTCTTATAGTCGAACAGAATCTTATCATGCAAAATATAGGAAATAAGCGTTGATTAATACATTCATGTACACCACTACAGGCTTAAAAGCCTGTAGTGGTTATACGTCAATTACAGAAGCGAAATAAGCGTGTGAGATGTAATATTGTCATCATATTCAAGATTATACCAATCAACAAACTTATCGTGCACATCGTAGCAATATTCAGTTGTAATGGCAGTTCCAGACAAAGAGGACATTGTTTCAATAGCATTCATCCAGAATGCTTTATAGCCAGCAAACTTGGCCATTGCTTTCTGATATTCTTTATCTGTTTCGATAACAGACTGTGCTGTCTCAAGAGCTGTTGTTGTGGTGTGCTGCTGACCAAGAATATCGGTTTCAACTTTTATTTGACTATCAAGAACGTTTTGGAAATAATCGGCAATATAACTACCGGATTCATAAACAAGAGCACGAGCTGCTGCTGCTTTTAAATTCCAATCAAGAATAGCTTGATAATCAGTAAGTCCACTGGGAAACAAATCGGAAAGAATTTTGGTTTTTAACATATTGAATCGAGCTTCGATAGCATTTTCAACAAACAACTTGGCATTTTCAGGCGTTCGCATATCTTTGAATGTGTTCGATACAAAATCGTAACGCATGTCAAATCTGGAATCGTATTTTGCCGGAGGTTGCGGGAAAACATCCCATTCACCTTGCGTTAAAAAGATATAACAAAGATTACAATACGAAGCAGGATCAGCTACAAGCGATCCATCTTCACGAATAATGATTTTAACAGTTTTCCATTCGTACGTATCTGCAAAGAACTTGCCAACCGGCACAGGACACTTCTTGGCACAATAACCAAGATTCTGTTTCTTTGCTTCAGAAATTTTGATGATATCTTTATTTACGTATTTTGTAGGATCTTCTAAACTGTATGTTTGAACCAAAAAATCGTTTTCTGTAACAAAAAGAACAAACCACTGTTTTAACAACTCTTTTTCATCATCAGTCAAATCATCAGTGTAGATCTCGTTTTTATCAATATCCAAACGATTCAACCTACCGCTATCCGTTTCCCTATAATACTCCAAAAAACCATGACACTCGAAAGGAAGTTTGATTTTCGAAAAGTCATCAAACATGTATTGAGTATTTGTGCTTTCCACGTACACCGATACATTAAGAGGAGAAAAATATCTAAACGTTGTAACAAGTTCACCAATCCGAGGATCACTAAATTCTTCCGTGGCCATAAAAACTCCTTAAAAATCAATTTATAGCAGCATAAATATGTTTGTTCAATTAAATGGTATAAATTTGAATGGTACCACCAGATGTCGCATTATTTACTGTGATATTTGTTTGTCCCCAATGTACGGCATGAGGATTGTTCTTGTTTCTAATATGCGCTTCCAAATCACCACTCACATCCGGGGGAATCGGAGGAATAACAGGAATGCTTGCTTCAACTTCATCAATCTTGGTTGACAAATTCGTTACACGACCACTCAAATTGTCGATTTGTGTCTGCAGATTTTTATCAGCAGCTTTGTATGCTGTAATGGCGTTGTTGATTTTGCTGAGTAAGTCGTCATAGTTATCTTCAACGGTTGTTGTCAAATCGTCAATACGTTTTCCAAGAGCAGTATCGGCTGCGTTCATATCAGAACGCAGTTTTGTGATAAGTCCTTCAACACGAGTAATTTCACTTTTTACATATGCTTGCAAATCATCAATTTTTTTGTCAAGTCTAGCAACTTCAGTATCCACTTTATCTTCAAGTGCATCCAACATATCACATAATTTTTTGTAATAAGCATTGAGCATGTCTCGAAGATTGATAATAAACGGATGTATGACGTTTCGTACGAAACGTTGCATATTCTTATATTTAAAGGATGACATATGGTTTACTCCTACAATCGTTTTCCGACAAAACTGTCATAAAATGATTTACAATGATATTCTTTTTCCGTATTGTATATAACTATTTGTTCATTTCACAAGGTGATCTATGAAAATACTTAAAGCAAAAATACACGGACTTAATCGTTTTAAAATGATTAAATTAAATACCATAACAATTGATGCCATCAATCCTGTACAGATACTTATTGGTGATAATGGATCTGGAAAAACATCTTTGCTTAACGAATTGAATCCACTTGCTGCTATAAAATCACAATACGGTAAAACCGGATTTAAAGAACTGCATATCGAACACGACGGTATCATCTACAAAATATCTTCCAATTTTGGAAATAAGGCAAAAACACACAGTTTTATTCGTAATGGTGTCGAATTAAATCCTGGTGTTGGCACAAGTTCTATCCAAAACGAACTTGCAGCCACGTATCTTGGTTATACACAGATGGCTCACCATCTTTTACATTACACGTACAAAATGTGCAGCATGAGCAAATCGGATAGAAAAACATTTCTTTTAAATATCAATCCTGCCAATTTATCGCTAGTACTCGAATTTCACAAAGCTGTTTGTTCAAGACTTCGTGAATGTACAGGCAACATTAAAATGCTGACGGCAAGAAAACTTGATATAGAAACAAAACTTATGGATCACGTTGTTCTTAATAAAATCAAAAAAGAAAAAGAAGAACTCGAAGTCAAACTTGCTGATCTTAACAACTATATCTTCTACATCAAACAACAACTTACTCTGATTAATCAAGACATTACAAACATGGAAACTACCGGTTATGCAACAAAACGATTCGATATCAACAAAATCAAATCTTTTGAAAAACGTGTTAATCGTTTTTTGGTTTTTAACAGTCAAGATATCAACAAACAAGATACTGCTAACGAAATCAAATTGCTTGAATATGAAATTTCACATATCAAAGAACGTATTGAACAATATATAAAACAATCAACCAATCTTGTCAAAGAACTCGAAACGTACGATAAAAACATTTTAGAAATGGATTCAAATAAAGGTATAGAAACATTCAAACAAGAACTTAATGAAAAAAGACGTATTCTTAAACAATATTCTTATCTTACTTCGGATCGTATCGAATATATCCCAGAACATCAATTTACGGATCATCGTTTTTTCGTTGACGAAATCATCAACATCATCAATACGCTTCTTGATTTAAAATACAAACACATCTATCCGGAATCTGTTATCGAGAAAGTACGATTTAAAGCACAAGCGTTTGAACATGGTTATCAAACGCTTGTTTCGGAATACAATAAATTAAACGATCAAATAACCAAATGCAAAGAAGAACTTATAAAACTTCCTAAAGGCCCACAAACTTTTACAGATATGTGTAATTTGTGTGAATATAAAAACATCTATTTAGAAACGAAAAAACAATATGAAACATATTTAGAAAAATGTACAACTGTTCTTCCTTCTGTAGACAAAAATATAAAGAAAAAAGAACAAGTTCTTAAACGTTTTACTTCATTTCTCACGGAACAAAAACAATATTGGTATTTTGTAAATCAAATAAAAACAATCATTTCCAAATGTTGTTTCAAGCAACAATTTACGCACATCGTTCAACAACTTAATGAAAATCCAAATAAACTCATAGCAGATCTTCAATTCATCATAACAAATCAACAATCTCTGATTGAAAAGAAAAAACTGGAAAAAGAAATAACGGATGTTGAATACCGTATAAACGCTCTTGAAAAAACACAAACACCTGTTGTTCACATTCTTCAGGAAATGTATCTTACCAAATCCAAAGAACTTGAACAACTTCGTAAAGAAATAAGCACAGAACAAATCAAAATAGATATTCTTACAAGAAAACAAGACAAACATCACGATTTTCTTAAAATAAAAGAATCTATACAACGGCTTAAACAAACACTTAAGGATTGTGAACAATACACCATCGCTACAGCAACAAAAAAATTCATTTGTCAAATCCTCGATGAACACGTACAAGAATCTATTGTACTGAACAATCAACTTCAAGAAAAAAATGCCATTCTTAAAGAACAAGAATATCTTCATGCACGTTACACTGAAGAAATTCTTAAAATGTTGGATACTGCTATTCTTGAGAAAAAGAAATACGAAATCATCGAATGGGGTGCTTCACCATCGACAGGATTTCCACACAAACAACTTGTCGATCATATCAACATCATCATTCGAAATGTCAACGTACTCATCAACCAAGTATGGACATATCCATTAAAAATCAAAGAACTTGATGTCAATAAACCTATCGATTACACATTCACTTATGAAGCTGATGGAGTTGATATCAACGATGATATTTCATCCATGAGCAAAGCCCAACAAGCTATCACTAATCTGGCTTTCATGTTTTCATTCATCATCACGATGCGGTTGTGTGATTATCCTGTATATCTTGATGAAATCGTAGATGGTCTTGATCCTACACACGACAGAAACATTCTTGAATGGCTTCGTATCATCGTTGAAAATAAATACACCTCTCAGATGTGGCTTATCAATCACGATGCTGCGTTGTATGAAGGATTCACATCAGCAGATATTTTGTGTCTTAGAGACAACAATGTCGTAAAACCAGCTTCAGCTAACCAACACGTACAATTCAATTAAAAAAAAATAACAACGTATTGTTTTGTATGAGAGAACCCAGTTAAGGGTTCTCTCATACATTACATTTTCATTTAAAAGACAGGATGTTCCTCATAAAATTCCAACATATTACGATAGTTACCACTATCAACATACGTAATCAGATTTTCAGCCAGCTTATCATTAGACTTGTAAAATTCATACAACGCATCTTTCCTTTCACGAATGTATTTTTTATATTCGGCTTTATCACGAAAACGAATATACACGCTGGAACAATTTGTTCTTGTCCACAAAGCATCAGCATTCGATGTGTTGGCAATCCGAATACGTATATGTCTTGACAAGTCATCAAGTGTAAACGGCAAAAGAAACGATTTCGTCAACCGACACACATATTTGCACAAATGTTCTGCTATTTCGTCATCCAAATCAGTAGTATCATAAAAACCTGATTGTATCTTCTCCTTAAGATCATCGATATCGTAACCTAAAGAACGAAGCTTTCTGCATAAGAAAGCATCCTCTTCAGTTTTCTCTTCGAGTACCGATTTAATCGATATTTTTACTTTTTGAGGAAAACCTGAACACATAAAAATGCAAGGTATACGAAGCATGAGAAAAGTGGATACTATTTGATACGCTGTAGTTTGATTATCCTCATTGTTGTCTATAGTGGACAAATCTTTGAAATTGACATCAAGAAGTTCTTTTCCTGATACCACTCCACCAATCTGCTTATATAAATCACCATCTACCAAAAGATTAAGCATATCACAAAGATAATCAACTGGTAATCTGATACAAGTATAATGCTTATCTGTTAAGAAAACCGTATCAAAACAACGACGTAAATCTTTTACAAGATATCTTTTTCTATTACGTTGTTGTTTTTTTATTGTAATGAGTTTCGTCATAATCATGCAGCAATCGAGAAAGAAAATCACCAAGTTCGTTCATTAAAATTCTCCTAAAAGTTACATAACAGATAGGTTGTTCAATATGAACAACCTATCTTATTTAACACATTACTTATTTCCAAAAAGACCATACACTGTCATGAACATCATGAAATGTCGGCAAACCCAATGTTTTAAAAACACCAAATCAGGATTAAATGATTTGTGCGATGGTGATGTAATGACAGGAAGTTTGCCAAGATATTTATAAAAATCAGATTCAGAACCTCCATAATAAACAGACAGATTTTTCGTATCCAAATCAAATTTGCTGCTAACAAATCCAGTATACAATTCATCATCTCGTGTATATTTGAATTTCACAGCAAATGATTTTTCATAGAAATAACATTCGTATGCAAAAAGAGCTTCAAGGATTTTGTTTTGCGCCGCAAAACAAATGCTCAATGACGTTGATTCTTCAGTGCTATATTTTTGAATGCATTTTTGTATGTTAATGGGATAGATATTGCCAAGCTTCAACTTTTGGATATATCGTTCCAGTTCTTCTGATAAAAAATACAGTTGTCTATACTGCAAAAACCAATCTATCGGTTTTTCATATGGAATAAGTTTTTGTCTGGAGCATGCTCTTTCCACTCCAGTAAGACATTCACTTGCAAATACAGAAAGAGAAGAAGCAGACACTGTATCAAGACCTACAAAACGATACACAGAATCACGATTCATCAAAATACCTCGTATAACAATATAAATGATTTACTAACGTTACCACTGGATTATCCAGTGGTAACTTACTTCATTAATCTTTAATTGCAGCAAAGATACTGTTAAAAACAGACCAATGTGCGTGATATACTGGACGAATACCGTTTGAATATGTCATGTTCTTTGAACAATTCACTTCAAACTTGTCAGCACCAAATTTTGAGTTGACGCATACTTTCATAAGCTTCTTATCAACGGATACTTTAAACCAACCGTCAGAACCTTTATATTGCGCAAATGCCGTATCCTTTGTCGGATTGTTACTTACTTGACATTTGATGTCTCCATTTGCTCCATGATTCTTTACATATTTTCCATATTCGTTGATTGCTTCAAGAGTATCTTGAATCAACTTCTCCAACTTTTCTTGCTGCATTTTAAACCCTTTTAAAATTGTTAATGTTGTCAAGTTTATCATGTTCTACATAGTTATCTACCAAAGGTTTGACATACTGAATATACAAAGGATCAGTAACATCCAAAGGATTGATATAATCAGAACGTACTCTCCGCAGTTTCTGATTATAATAGATTTCATCATTAAATCTGTTGTTAAACCTATCGTGCATCGTATTGTCGATATGAGGCGATGTACGTATCCACAACATATTGTTTTTGATGACATAATTATACCACCAACCACGAATGGTATCCACAAGACAAATGCTTAAGTAATTCCATTCTGATAATTCCATTGCAACAAGTCTTTGTGTATTAACCACTCCACGAACAGTTACACGATGATATATTTGCAGACATCTGCTGTGTACCTGATTATCTATTTTTGGTAAAAAACCTTTACCACATGTATACATATACGGTAGTTCTTTCTCATGAAGATCTTTTGTCACTGATTTAAAAAATTCCGTATACCGATAATCATGATCGTTAAGTAAATCTTTCAAACCACATCTTTGTAAAATTTCAGGAAAATAACACAAATGAACAATGTTTTCAAAATCAAGCATACAAAAAACTCCTTAGTCATTTAAAGGTTAAAAGAACATGTCCACAATCTAGTAATATATTCGTACATTATTTTTGAATCTTTGATATTTTTGTCAATGGCACAATCATAGGAATAAACGTATCTATCACTGTTCCAAAAATAGTAACTCTTGTTGATTTATAACAAAGATAAAATGGACTGATATAAAAAAGTCCAGGTCGATAATCAGCATAATCCACACGCTTTTTCTGGAAATATACTTTAAGAGAAGCAGCATCCTGTGAACGATATTCCGCATAAAACGCAGAATACGACTTGGTTCTCCATTCACATTCTTCAGGGATATACAAATTTTTCATAAACAATTGTTCTTTAGAACATTCGACATAAGGACCCCGTTTTCCAATAACTATACGAAGATATCCGTTTATTATTTCCGTTCCTTCTGAAGAATAAAATATACGATTGCAAGAACTGTCTACGGGCCATGCTTTTAAACGAGCACGATAATCTGTAGCCATAACCATAACCCTTCCACAAAGGAGTTAAATATGTATAGTCCAGTAGAAACGGCTCTACGCACTATTTATCACAATATCCCTGTAGAAATATTAAATTTATGTTTTCAACCTGAAGAAAACCGTGTCAGTCTTGACGATCTTATTCACGAACGTGTTATCGTTGATAGAGTTATGCACGATTTAAACGTAGTAGCTGGTAAAATCACACAGATTCTTTTAACTCCACAGATGATCAAACCAGCTGATATGCCAAATCCTGGCATTTACGGTATGAGTACGGCACATGCCATTTATACCATTCCTCCGGAATTACGTGAATATAAAAACATTGCCAGTGTCATCAGTATCAGATATCCTTATGTACAATACGATGGCGTAACTGTTCCCTCCATGTATACAGGTTCTTATAGCAGTCAAAATAACGTTGGTTCTCTTGCTTGTCAGGTTATGGACAGTTACACGTTCGCAAGTGCAACGCCTATGCCTACACCAATCAACCTTATGGGTCATCAGATTAAACTGACACCTATAAGTTTTGCTACAGCTCAAAACAGTCAATGGATTTTAAATTGCAGATTAGCTTACGATGAGGAATTCTCCAACTTAAACAATCAAGCCTTTATGTCATTTGCTGAATTGTGTCTTTGTGCAACAAAAGCTTACATCTGGACAAAGTTACGAATCCAAATCGAATCTGAAGTAACCATGTCTGGTCAAGCATTTGGTGTTATTAAAGAAATAGTTGATTCGTATGCTGATCAACAAGACAAATACGTCGAATTAAGAAATCAGGTTCAAGGTGCTGCTACAAGTCTTGATCCTGAAGAACTTCAACGCACGCTTATCGAATACGTTTAAAAAAAAAATAACATCGAACATACATAAGGTACTCCTGGAATTTCCAGGAGTACCTATATATTCATACGTTATTTCTTTTTCTTGGTATCTTTTTCTTCCCACTGACGATAACAAATAGCTTCTATTTGTCCTTCATGAGGAAATCTGTCTTTTTCATTTTCTTTTAATGTTTTAATGCATCTTGAAATGAAATCATTTTTCTCTTCATCTTTTCTAGGCTTTGGCAACGGCATCAATTTCTTCCTTCTTTGTTTTCATTAAAAGTGCAGCACCTTCCGTAAGTACAGGCCCTAGAACTTCTTCTGTAAAAAATTGTTGTTCGCTTACAATATCAGGATGTATTTTCATCACCTTAGGTTTTTCTTCACAATGTTCTTCAGTAAAACCTAATTTACAAATGAGCAATGGAATTTCATTTCCATATTCAGGCGATACTTTTTTAGCGTATGCTGTAATACTGTTATTAAGTGATCGCTCGTTTCGAGTATGACCTCCAGAATATGTTCTATCAACACAAAACACACCATACAATTGGTATTCTTCAAGTTGTATTCGTTGTGTCTCTTCATTAAAATTATCAGGTGTACTGTTAAGATACGGCATAGTGAATATGTCGTACATCGTAGAACCGTTTTTAAGTTTTAAAAGTTTGTCCATTCGACTGCACATGTTAAGCAAACAATGAAAATCGTACGATATTTTTTCATGCTTAGCTCCTGTAATCATTTCTTTCGTCAGGTTCCAAGGATTGTATACGACCACGGTTCCTTGAGCCAGAAGCCTTTCTGTGAAATTCTGCATCAGTTTCTACCTCTATCTCAGGATTTTTTCCATCGTACAGTTGGCGATAAAGAGCACCTGTGCGTTTTTCTGAAATGATATTTTCCAATAAAGTTTGAATGTAAGGAACATAATACGACCATTCATTGTCCAACTTGATATGGATACACACATTAGGTTCACTCGAATCTATCGTCGTGATATCCATGTCTGTGATATGGGTACCTGCTGGTTTGTACGGAATATTTTGTGCTAAACAATTCCAGTACGTTTGAAATTTGTCTTGTATATCCATAAGTGAAAAATGTTGAGCACTAAACTCTGTAGCACACTGCAAAAGACTTGAAAGAAAAAGTCCTTCAGATCGAAAATCTTCGTCTGAACCATCAAACGCACTACCAAATTCTACATCGATTATGTATTCACTATCCGGATGTGTAAAAGCCACAATATCAACATTATCCCAATCAGGCTGGTTGTTCTCACCAGTCACATCAAAAACACAAAACAGTGCTTTATTTCCACCTGACAATAAAGCCAATTCATTTTCTTTCAAGAATAAACGAAACAACTTCGTTCTGTATTTTTTATCAATCGCCTCATCACAAAAAACAACATGATGTACGTGACTATCTTTTTCTTCAGTATAAACAGCCATCCATACATATTGATTACCATCTTTTTCAAAAATCATAACGAACTCTCTTTGTGAACACCAGTGTCCTATATAGGACACTGGTGTTATGTTACATTTTACAGATTTCTAGCAAGGAAAGCAAAACCATAAGCACTCGGAAGCCAGATATTCTTACCAGCTTTGGTATTTACAATGTGAGAAACCTGATACACTTCTCGGTCATAAATGTTACCGATACTGGAAATGGTTTCAGTCACACTGATGGTGTTATCAGTAAGAGCATCATCAATGATGTCATAAAGAACTTGAATATCTGCGGTAGAGTCCGCAATGATACTCCAGTATTTCTCCATAATAGAGAAATCTTTTTGTTCGTTTAAAGTGAGTGCGATACCAAGACCAATCGTATTCATTTCCTTAATGTACACGTGCTTCTTGTATGTATGAATATTCCACACATCAGGACTATCCTGAAGTGTGTATCTTCTTATGCAAGAAATCGGAACAATCTCTTTTGTATCCGATACGGTGCACATATACGTTTCACTGAAAATGCACGGTTTGTCAAGATTTAATTCGCAACAATCCCATTTTCTATCTACGGTATCCATAAACTGTTTTACCTGATCTTCCGTAAGTACAGAAGAATCGTAATACATATTCACAGATACGTCAAAATTGTTTGTTTTAAAACCTTTGTTCTCATAGCGATAAGTAATCGCAGTAACGGAACAAGGACCATACTCAGTACTGTCAATGACTTTATGCATGTGTCATATCCTTTTTAAAAGGTTGATATCAGCATAAAATCTGACCGTTCATATCGAATCAATCAACTTACTATGCTCCTTTTTTAAAATCGTGAAAGGCGATCGAATACAAAATGAAAAATAGGTTCTATTATTTTTCTATTAAAATAGACCGTATGAAAATCTGCGGAAATCTCCATGAGATCAGGATAATCAGACAATGAAATTGTGTATCGTATATCTTCATTATCTTGCGAGTCATCATCTTCTAACGTATATGTTTTATCATAACCAGTGTAATTAGAAAACAATGCAAGATCCTGATACTCAGAACATCTTCCAGTATGAATATCCCAATACGCTATGCAAAAACCCTGTCCTTTATAGCAAGATAAAATATTGATAGTCATAGCCTGTATCAAAGTACGAACAAACACATTAAGCTGGTGTTGTTTTTGATCAATGTCGAAGTCGTGACATAATCCGCTGTTCCTGAAACAATCGATATTCTGATTTCTTACATAAGCACCGTAGCCTACATAATTGATGACATTGTACCGTTCCTTTTCTTTATCCCATCTTAAGACAAATCCATAAGCAACTGCTTCGTCTTTCAAGATGATCGGCACATTGATGCAATGCTCACGAATTGTTGGTAAGATAACATTGATGGCTTCATCCTCATTTTTAAATATCCTGTGGTCATAATACACCATGAAAGAATCGGCATGCGTGTGAATGTTGTTAAGACCATAACAACAAATAACATACGTATACATCTTGTCATCCATCTGATAATCAAACATCGTTCGTTCTCCATAGTAAGGGTTAAAATTCTTAAGTAAGGAGAGGAATGTTCCTCTCCTTACTTTACATCAAATATTACTTAACCGTTACGATTTGTTTATAGTTGTCACCAACATACTGGAATTCAAATTCTTTGACTTCACCAGTTGCTTTATCCGGAAGGAGTTTGACCGTTATCGTATCAAGTTCATGATCATGTCTTGACAGGAACTGTTTGAATTCAAGAGGAGATACTGTATCTCCAGTTTCAAGACATCCTTCCCACATGCGAAGACATTTCAAGAAATCCGTTTTGATGAAATGAAGATCCCAACCATCAAAAGAACCAGCAATCGTTTTATTTTTAACGATTCTGATAAGCCCTATACGTTCTTCAGTACTGCTTGGCGAATAGATAAACGTTTCGTCACAACCATACGTCAGAATTTCACGAGTGCACATGGCATCAGATCCATTTTCGTAAAAGCGATATATGACGGTAATTCTATTCGCGTTTTTAGCACCCTTCCAACGAGGTCTCTGCAAGATAGGCCCCATATGCCATTTGGAACGATTGACAATAGTCTTCGTATATTCAGCAACAAAGCACTCTTGCAATCGTTTATAAGCTTCATCATTTGCTTTTTGACTTTGCTCCAAGAGGTTCCGCAAATTGTAACCATACGGGAATTGGTTTATATGACATTCGTGTCCTTTAAAGCATCCAGTTTCTTTAGGTTCTTCACCAGAACAAATCACCAATTCATCATCAATACCTAATTTAATCTCTCCAGAAGTCACATCAGTACGTTCTTTCTTGACAGTCTTTTTCTCTTCTTTCATAACAATGCTCCATAAATAAGTACAAGGTTACATGACACCAATGAAGTAATATAGTTCTATTTTACGATTGATTCACAACACATTCTCCACTGTTAAAGATATTGCATAGATCGTATAATGACGTACAAAATAAAGGCGATACTCATACTTGCTATGGTTGCCGGTCTTACGGATTCACCAGTGTTTGTAATAAAGTACACAACACTTCTTTTAATCGTTAAAATGTCTTCATCACTTACACGAGAAGAAGAATAAAGATTAATTGTTTTTGTTAAAATATCACCTTTCGATTTCATGTTTGTTTTCATCAAAATACAAAACCGATACGTTTTCTGAATAAGTTCCGTAATAAGAAGTTCTGCACCAACATAAATAAGTGCATTTTCATCCTTACGATTTCGTATGGTTTTTTTACTATCTCCAGAATCAAACTGCAACTGAGCGTTTTCTGTAAATGCATAAAGAACACGTCTAAACATATCCTGATTAATAGCTGTAAATTTGTTGCTAAGTGCTGTAATAAGTTCATCATCAACAAATCGTGATGGTGTCTGAATTTGTTGAAGCATTTGTGCTATCATGTTGTCAAGCGTATTTGTCGTTGCTGTGATGACTTTTTCACCATCAACTTCATCAACCAAGTTATAACTACGAATCTCATTATTCCAATCTTTATTTTTGTAATATTCTTGCGTTACCAATTTTACTTTTTGACGAATACGAGATTGAATATCAGAAAGAACATAAATGATGGCTTGATCATCTTTAAATGTTTCAAGTGTTTTTCTATGAATCGATTCAGGACTATAAATATCTCTGGATCGTACTTCAATAACTTCTTTCCATGTTCCATATTTGACGATATCGTAACGAGCAGTTAAATCCTTAATCGTGGCATCCATAACTTCTTTATCAGCACCAAATTTATAATAGTGCTGTACAAGAGAAGTGAAGAATTTATATTGCAGCATTTTAAAAAGAGAAAGCAATGCTCTTTCTTTCAATTCTTCTTTTAACGAAGATGTAATGACTCTATATGCTGTAAAAACAATCATGTAGTTATACGGATCATTCACCACAGTCCAATTAGGATCAATCAAAGGATGATCTTTAAGTATACTTTTAATCTTTTCACAATCAAGTTCCAATAAAGAAAAAAACAAACTGTTCTCAACATTTGTAAAATAAATGGGATACACGCCAAGAAGATATGAATTCAGGGCAAGACTGTGTTCGTTTTTCGTTTCAAACATAACACAATATTCGACCAATCGGTTAACAAATTCTGCTGTTATAGGCGTGTTGATTTCAGGAATATTTGAAAAGCTGGTAAACAGTATATGCGTACTCATGAAGTTTATCTCCTTAATATGAAGTTCATACCATTCGTTTCAAAATACAAAGAAAGAGGTGTAGGAATTTCCTACACCTCTTCGTATAAAAAAGAATCTATTGCAATTTCGTCAAAGTAAGACGAGTTATCACAGAAATATCAAAAAGATTCAGATCATAAGAACTCTGTCGAAATACACCATTTTTATCAACGTGTATCAAACCAAGAACACCATCGATGATACCAGAATACGCATCGAATTTCAATTCGTTGATGGAAAGATAATGAGTCTCTCCAGCAAACGAAATCAAACTTCCATACGTATCACGATACTTCACACCTTCCAAAACCCGCATTTTCATATCGTCAGATGTTATTCTGATATCAGGTTTTTTCAACGTATAGTGATGTATATACGATCTTGTTTCATTGGAAAATTCATCAAACACCAAATCATAACGATTTACAGGACGAGAAATGCTTGCACTAAACACCTTGCCATCTTTACCATCATCTTCTTTAAAATACATGTAATTAAGTACAAACCACAAAAGTTCCTTTTCACGATTATACGCAACATATCTATCAGAAAGAATTACTTCAATACCTTCAAAATCGACACTCATTTTGCACGGAACATATCGGACACGAGACAATTTGTCTTTAAGTTCCTGTGAAGATATTATTTTATCAAGTCCCTCTAAACCCTTGATTTTGTAATTGATAGATCCGCATTTTTCAAATGTATCATAAACATTTCCAACAATATCGCTACCATCAGACGGTGAAGAAGAAACAGACAAAGGAATATTTTTAACAAGTGTAACATGTAAAGCATCTACAGGTATGTACGCAAAACACACATCAGCATTCATAACCAAACAAACTCCATTAATTCGTTGTATACCGATTAATCACAAATGCAAGATCGCAAAAAGCTTCGATCTTTCCAGTAACAACATGAAAAACACTGTTTTTCTCAGAAAGCATATCTACATACAAATCCCCACTTAAATAATTAAAACTTACTTTACCAAAATACATGTCGATACCGTTATGTCCATCATAGTTAAACAATTTATGATGGATGAATTCACCAGCATTACAAATGACATCGAGCGTCACTTTCTTAAAATCATCATACGTTGATGAGATCTTGGTGGATGCACTTGGAACAAAAACATCGCAACCAGGCAACACTCTGCTTGTAAAAGAAGGATCGTCAGTACGATGAAAATAGATGGTTTCCTCATACGGTTTATACGACACGGTATCCACAGATTCAGCCATATCCACACAATTTTGTGCTATCGTTTCATTGCAAAAAATACCATCAGTACTGTAGATGCCAAATTCATGAGGATAACCCCAATACGTGATGGCAAGTTTATCAAGTGTTAGCGTACACGGAACATATTCCGTAGGTGCTTTAAGATCATCTCGTTCATATCGAAACGTTTCGATATTTCTATCAACAAATCCTGTATTTCTTAAAATGGAATACAGGTTCAGTTCATAACCATACGAATTTTGATACATCCGTGCGTTATAACTGCAAAATAAACGAGAATCCTTATCTTTTGGTAAATAAGCCATAAAAATCTTACGTTTCATACTACAAATCCTTGTTAAGCGATTTGAAATCGACTCGTTCAATACGTATTTTTTGATGCATAGTCAAATCTTTAATCACTGCATTTTTGTGTACATAAAGTTCAATATGAAAACAACAATCAAGATAAGAAAACCACAATTTCTTGACAAATAGATCTTGTTGATGTACCAACGAATTCGTTCCAGGTTCTATAGTTACTATCAACGCATCATCAACCTGTTTCACTTTATCACTCAAACAAAGTGAAAATCGTGATACCGGATGTTCAAAATGTTGCTCATTACGTTCCCCATATACATCTGATAAATACGTTTTTCTTAAACAATGCAAAGCTTGTTTTCTTGACTGTAAAGTAAAGAGAAGCACATTCTTGTGTTTCCCAAGAAAAGACTGCATTTCTTCAAATAGCAAAGTAAGCGTACAAGGAACCAAATCAACATACTTCTGAGACTCTGTTTGAACAGCTTCATAAAGTTCTTTACGTTTCGTTTCATCCAAATCAAAAACATCCGTATACTCATCCACCACTTCAGCAAACGTCTTATCAGCCAAAAGATATTTTTTCAGATAATCAACAGGACTGAATGTAAAATGCTTAAAAACATACCCTGAAGGACTTACATCGTCATCTTCTTTGTAAGATTTATCAAGCGGCACGCCAGTAAGATATAAAAGAACATCGTTCTGTTTTTTAGGCATCGGAAAAAGAAAATGATGCGAACACACTTCGTTTCCTTCACATGAAACACATTCATTCATGATTTTCATGCTCCCATTCTTTAAAATACGTATACACGCAATCATCTAAAGGCACACGAAGAAGTTTAAGATGTACCATCGCTGTGATTTCGATATTCTCAGGATTGATATCAGGATGCGGTTTTACACCTAAAAAGAGATGACCAGCTTCATTCACTGTAAGAGCACTTACTTCATACGTAATAAATCCAGGAAGAATGTATCTCTCTTTTCTTTTCGTAGCTTTAAATCCATATGTTTCCATACGTGTGGAAGCAGTTGTATATTCGCGATATGAAGAAAGATCAGTCTCACATCCAACTACTTTACTAACATCAGGAAATTTGTGAAGTTCGTTAACGATGCGAGGATGATTCAAAAACATGCTTTCTTTTTCCCAATAATTCAAAACACCACGAGATTTAAAAAGATTCCTTGTCTCGATACGTATAGATTCAACAGAAAAATCAGCGATGGAACATTCAGCAAGTTCACTTCTTTTATGCTCAACAAGCATCTTCTTAAAGTCAGATTCACCAATATATTTGGGATAAAATTCTTTCAAATACTCATCAGGACAAAAAGGTTCTGTAACATGGAATCTGTACTCAGTAAGACGCATCAATGTTCTTCCTATGAACCTATACATGTCATCATCACCCCCGATAGTGGGATGTTCAAACAAGACAGGGAAAGAAATATTCTTGCATGTCTGTCTGGGGTATCTTGTATCTTTGCCACTTGAAAAATACGATACCAGATGAACCTTTCTGTAATCATGTTCGTTGAACATACTCATCTCTCCTTAAAGTTAAAATAATTTTTTATTTATAAAAGTTTACAATCAAAATAAAGTCTCATATCAAGAAAAATATCACACGCTTTCACATATTCACAAGGTAATGACAAATCACAAGTTAAACTTCCATCAAGATAACCACTAATGGAAGGTGTTTCAACTTTGATTTTACCACGTAAAAATACTTCTTTTTGAGGATGATAAACGAACCAAAAATCTTTATCACAATAAGGTACGACATCCCTTTTAAACTGTTCATCATCACAAACAAGACTTGTACTACTATCATCATCACAATGCGTAAACGTATCGTTGACACTACATTGAACTTGTCTTGTGCATAAACGATGAATGGTATTTAAGCGTTTAAACTCATCCATATGAAAATCAAATCGACTACAATGAATCCATAACTTGGTAAACTTGATTTCACGATAATAATCAAGATGACATTTTTCTATATATTCACGAAAATGAGAAGCATCATCATCTTTTAATTGATGAATCAAAACAAGTTTATCAAGATTGTCATCATCACAAATAGAAGTATCGATACCTCCACAATGACGAAGATAATCGATGATATTAACACGATAAGAACAATGTTTTACATTATTAGCAGTATCATACTCTTTAATAGTTGCAGATAAAGGAACATGATTTAAATCAATGTAATCATCATAAACACACATTCGTTTATAAATGGTATCATGAGTATCATGCGAATTATCAAGATAACGAAGTCTACTATTCAATCTTTCAGAATTTAAATACATGAAGTGTGTCTTATTCATCTTACAAGATACTCCATCGTTTTTTTTAACAACGTTATGAAATAGTCAGCATTTGTAAGGAATAAAAACAATGTTTGCACAAAATTCGCGGCCCCAGCCAGGGAGTCGCTTCGCTATCGTTTTTCATGAGTGTAACGTTGATATGATGCAATGTATGATTCATCTCTTTATGTTAGTGTTTTTCACACTACACAGGGCATAGCCATAATAAATTGTTGTTATGTTTTAAGTTACAACACAATATGTTCTTATCATTCATCTTCATGCACTTGCAAATAACCTCACGGATACCATGTTCACTGCGAAAGTAGCGTCAAGCGAATTGTATGCAGTGAACATGTGTATTCCAAGGTATTCACGTAAGTATTAAGATGCTTGTCTTTGAAAACGAAGTTATAGAGCCACACCGAACCGTCAGAGTTCGGTTATGGCTTATGATGAAATAAAATAATCCTGTTTTTGTATTTATTATTTTTTATGAAAAAATGATCTCTTGTAAAAAGATCTTTATAGAAAATGAAAAATAATTTATTTGTAATTTTTAACATGAAAGTTTATAATTATATAGATCAGTCCAATCTCCTTGCCGAGCGAGTCTTACGAGCGAAGGTGAGCGGAGGGGCGAGCATAGCGAGAACCCAAGCGCATCCTCTGCCGGGATGCTAGGGGTATGGGATGGGGGTTTTAGGGGGAAGGGTTTTGACAAATATTATATTCAAAACATGTTAAAAAATAATTTAATAAGAAAAATAAAAAGAATTGTATATTTTCAGAATATTCTGAAAATATATCAGTTATAGTTTTGTGATATCAATATACATGAATTTTGTTTATATTTGCTTTCTTATGAATGAAATATATAGTTAGGTATATTTCTTCATCTAGAAAAAGATCTTGTCTTAAAACGAATATATATGCTGATTATTATATACAGATAAAACAAACATCTTGCTTCATGCATAGAGACACATCTAAAGAAATGTTCTCATTTGTTTTATTTGTGATCCTCCGAAGGGTAGAGAGTGGAAGTTGTGGGGCATGCGAGAGGGGAGAGTCTTCTCCCCTCTCCGATGATGTTTATTTTTTTTTATTATTGTTTATTGTGTATTTTAAAACACAACATGCTGTATTGTATACAGGAACAACGAATGAAAGATAACTTTAGTTCGGTGTTGATTGTGTGAGCCACTGGCAATAAGGATACCTCCCCCCGCTGATTGACTCCTCCATTCCTTATTCCCAATGATGGTTTACAAAAACAATTATCATCGAATGAATATATTCGTAAAGCAAACAACTTTCTTTTGTATTGCTGCTTATTGTTGCTGCCATTGCCCTGTGCAAAAGAAAGAACGAGTTATCGTTGATGTTTGGGTACGTCTATAGAAAAAAGTTTCTTCTTCGTTGTTCCTGTGTTTTAATTCCTCCGGTGATGCAGTGGTGCAAGAAGTTACTCTCTAGTGGGATATCCCACTAGAGAGTGCTTTATTCTCTTAATAACTCATTCCAAAATTGGCTTTAAATATAGCTTCAAGATAGTTCTTGTTTTTAACGATATTGTTTTCAGGAACACTTTTGGTATTCAATTGTTCAACTGAAATAGGTGTGGAATCAAAAACATCAGGATCTATTTTTTCTTTAAGATTGCCAAGTTCTATTTCAAGAAGTCTACGCATTCGAGGATTAAAAGTATTGTCAAGTGTACGTTCAAGATCTTGAATTTGATTATAGAGTTGTTGTTGAGATTCTTTATGCATCGGATCGATATTTGTTCCTTTTTCAGTTACATCGCATAAAAAAGCATTGTTGTCACAATCATAAAGATGGAGATTCTTTCCAAAATAGACAAAATAGCAGGCGAGCAGATAGGCAATTACGGTATCGTCATGACCAGAAGATGTATGGTCAACTCTACCGTTTTTCATGGTAAGACTTGACAGTTCTGAAATGAGTGAAATATCTCGTATTCTTGTGAAGTTGGTTTTTGCTGTACGTAAAAGAGTTGATTTGTAAAGAATATCACGAGCGTTGTTGCCTGCTCCTGAAGTTGTAAATCCTAAATATTTTTTAACAATGCCATCAAGAATAGTTGGATCGTACGTATCTATGGAAGCAAAGTTTTTTTGCTCCCTGTTTTGGAATACTTCATTGTAGATTCTGGTAAAAGGATTGATTCCTTTTTTACGAAGTTCCATGCAGATGATTTGAATAAGCATGGAAGCTGTCGACCGTCGTTCTGGAACGAGGATACTTTTTGGATGATCGATCATAAATCGAGCAAGGTTCAATGCAAGTTTCACTAAGTCGGCATCGTTACAACGAGCAGTACAAACAACACCCATATCCGTAGAATCTATCATAACAACAGATGTAAAGTCTTTACCGATGTTTTCTGATGTATCGAGTCCGATAATAATGTTTCTGCTTTTATAGGAATTCTTAAATAAAGCATCGGGATGAATATACCATTTGAAGATATAACCATCAAGAATTTCATCATAGACAGAATCCATTTCACTGGCTTTTATTTTCTTTAAAAGATCAGCGGAAATGATGGCGTTTTCATTACCACTTGTCCAAATATTAAGATAGTCACGATCGATAAGTGTTGGATCTGAAGAAGCGTTGACTTTGGTTAAGACTTCTTCTTTGAACCATTCGTGTGTTTTTCCAAGTTGAAGATAAGAAAAAACGCCATAAATCATGTTGTTTGAAGAGTTCTTTTTAACAAGATTCCAAAGTTCATCACGGTTTTTGCAATCGTATAAAATTTCTTTAAATACCAAACAAGAATCGACGATGTTTTTAACAAACCGACCATCTTCAGAATCAAGTCTTCCTGCTGTAGTTGTTAAGATATTAGTATAGGGAAGACCTTTCTTTTTAGCTTGTTCTGCAGCTTTAAGCGTTGAACCCATAAGAACAGGATAGGTTATTCTGAAGTTGGCAACATAAGGACATTCGTCGAGATTGTTGACAGGTGTTGTATCACCACGACCCAAGTTTTCAGCACCAGCGTAATCCATACGTCCTACCTTGGCTCTGTAAGCTGTATTTCTTGCGCTATAGGTGATCATCGTATCGTTGTCTTTATCACGAATTTTATCAAGATTTAAGAGATATTGAGGTATTCCATCACGAATACGTTTCATAGCAGTCAAGTTATCGAGTCTGTTGGTATGTCCTTTTGTAAGTAATGTGATGGAGAAATTTTTACACATGAAGTATATGAGATGCGAAAGGATGGCCACAGTGGACATTGTTTTGCCGCACTGACGAGGCATGGTTAAGAATACATCAATATTGTTATAAAAACACCATGCAAGCATCAGATTGGCACGATTCAATATAAAAGGAACCGGATCACCTTGACCAGGTATCGTGATGATTTCTCTAAAATAATACCAAGGATTCATAGCGCATTCAGCTGCTATAAGCGAAGCAAGTTCAACACTAGGGTCATTAAGTTTTTTCACATTGATGTTCTTTAGTTCTTTGTGATACAATCCTAAGAAAAAAAGATTGTTTTGTATTCCCATTTTTTTCAGAACAAAGTGCATGTGTTTAAACGAACTATTTGTCGTTGTCGTGTGTATATAGGCACCTTGCTCGTAAATATCATCTTTATACAAAAGCATACACGATATTCTCCTTTCGTCAATAAGCACTAGGGAACATTGTGTTCCCTAGTGTGAATATTTTTTAGTTAGTGTTGATTTTTCTGTGAATATCTTTCAAATCATTAAACGTGATGTTGACATAACGGTTTGTCAAAAGAAGATCGTCGTATTGTTTTTCAGTGAGAATATTTTTCTCGATACCTGTTTTGAAAATGTATTCGAAATAATGTCTCCACATTTCAGCGGATTTTAACGAGTGTTCAACACCAATAAAGGTAAGTGTCCCATAAGGAGAAATCCACATTTCATCACCAAAAAGCCAAAGTTCAGATTCAAGCATACCGCATCTGCCAGTGGCATACGTAATGACTTTAGCTTCACATTTTTGAATAGCATCGATGATTCCGTGCAGATAGAATCCAGGATACAAATCATTGATGAGACTGCCAAGATGAATGATAACTTCACTGGTACTTGGCAGACAAGAAAGGAACATGGCAAGTTTGTTTTGATAAACAGGATGTTCGATTTGTGTTTCAGCAGTAATGTAAATTCGGAATCTGTTGTTGTCGTTTGTATATACGATAAGTTGCAGACCACGTTGTTGCTGTTGTGGTGTTCCCATAACAGTATTACCCAACGTGTTGTAACGAATAGGAGGATTGAATGGTTTTGTTTGAAGTTGAAGACCATTTAAAGCTTCCACAGCAGTAGCTGTTTCACTATTAACGGTACTTTCGTATACTTCATCAGGTGTTGTTGCATTTTCTACAAAATCGTTACGAGTTTCATTGGGATTTTCTAAAGTATCTGGATTTTCTTGTTGCCTAGCATGATCTTCCAATCGTTTGATCATTTCAGGAGCAGTGATCCAGACAGCTTCTGTCACGTCTGTACAAATCTTATCGATTTCTTGTTGTGTGATGTGACCTTTATCAAGAGAGTGCTTGAGTAAAACATCACGCACGTAACTGATTTGAATATCAGCATTTTTCCAAATAGCGACACTGTTGCCGCCATCCATGTGACTGGACATATGCCACATGAATGTTGCGAGAGGAGAAACTTTGCATATCTTGCCGGAAGACCAGATAAGAGAACCAGCTGAAGCACAAAGACCGATAGCATCTGTTATCGTTGTACCAGCACAATCTCTGATGTATGTCGAAAGAATAACGCCAGTGTGAATATATCCACCAGGACTATCGATTTCAATTATAATGGAATCTTTTTCAGTCATAGTGGAGAGACATTCAAGAAGATCGAGATATTTGTCGATATCTTCAATAGTGTCTTTTATAATGGTTTTAAAATGTTTTCCACCTTCAGTATCTTCACCAAGAAATTCAATAGGACAATAAGGAACATTGTTGAATTTGGCAAGATAGTTTACATTGGCACCACTTTCACCGGTTTGTTCTTCAACAAGAGGACCATTAACAGGATGGTAGAATTGTTCAGTTGCTGTAAAAAGTTGTTCGTGTTTTTCACGAATAAACAGCGGTTCGTGTGTCGTACCGATTTTTTGATATTTTTGATTAAGTTTGTTTAAATTCATAAGAAATCTCCTTTTATTATCGGCTTAAAAGCGCATGTGTGAGAGATTTCTTATTCCCATCGTTATCGAAGAAAGTTCCAGAACCTCTAACGTAACTTCCACGTTTCAAATCATTGAATGTGACATCTTGAATACCGAAGATATTCAAAATCTCATCATCAGAGAACGATTCGAGTGCTACGCGTTGTCCATCTTTAAACAACATATCAGGTGTGATTTCTCTGACATATTCGTTGTAGGATTCTTTAGCAGGAGAGAACCATTTACTTGCTTGCAAGTATCCGGGCATTCCTACAAAATCAAAAGTTACCAGACGAATAACTGTACGATACGGGCATTTTAATTTGTTGTCGTATTTTTGTGTGATAAGACTGCGTAAGGAGAAAGCAGTATTTTCATATTTGCTAAGTAAAGATTTTTCAAGAAGCGAACCGTACTTGCCACTTGGTTTGATTTCAGCAAAGATAGGAATACCACCAGTGGGAAGAGGATCGCCTGTAAATAAACGTCTGATGTGATGACTAATCCTATCTTCCAAGATGATGTCGATTCGTTCAATAGGTGCGTCATACGGAGGATGACCCCATTCACCATAAAGATTTCCTTCCACAAGAGCTTTATGGAAAATAGTATCATTGTTGATTTGTTTTACGATGGAATCGACATCATACATCGGCCCGTTACGGGATTTTTCACCAAGTACGGCGACACATACCGTGTAATAACCATCATCATCAGGACGTAAAGCTTTCAAGGTATTTCCATCAATGTTGTCAAGAACGGATACGCTGAAGAAAACTTTATTAGTGTTCATCAAACTGTTATTTCTGTTAGGAATATTCATATATAAATCCTTATAAAGATTTAAATTTTTTAACTACGTAAAATATCTTCCATCTCATGGTGTTCGTGAGATGTATTAACTATAGCTGAGTTAATGCCGTCAGGAAGATAAGAACCAATAAGTTTGGTTGTTGTTGAGTCAGTACCATAACCAATATTTCTAAATCCAATCCATGCCGGAGGTGTTTTCATATCCGTATAACGATAACGGATATTGAGATCTTTACGATTTCTTGCATTATGAGCATTGATAAGTTCAATAGATGCGTGTTTTACACCAACGTCAAAATTGCATACATCTTGAGATTTGTCAAAGATAAAAGCTGAATCGTTGTACGATATGAAATTAGGAATGTTGCCATTCATGTAAAATTCAACAAAAAGAACATACGCAATAAAAGCTTGTCGTAAAATACTTTTTGAGGTAATAAAAATGTCACCAGTTTGATATTCGCATACCAGATAATCGATTTCGTTTTCGGTTAACTTGTATGTTTTACTTGGTTGTGTATTGATGATGGCAGGAAGAAAATAACCATACTCTTCTTCACTATCATCAAATTTCATAGAAAAAATAGCCAAGGTAGTCACAGTATCACTGACTACTAAACAATTGTGAACTTCATAACGTCTTGGAATTTTGATAGTAAGTTTTTTTCCAATAAAAAAATACGATTGATCTACAAGTTTAAAATATTTTTTAATAGATTTTTCCATCGTTATCCGCCTATCATAGTTACAACGTAAATGTCATTATCGTTATAATTCACAAATTTATTCTTTGTATGAAGACAACGATGCGTTTCTATCGCATATTGTCTTCCATACAATCCAGCGGTCGAATCGTCGAGTCGCATGATGGATGGGATAGGTTGAAGATAGAAATCAGTTGTTGATGTGTACGGTACTCTGGTGCTATCAAGAAAAGATTGTGTTGTTTGATCGAAGATAAGACCGTTTACATTGGCTGTTGTTGTGTATAAAGTATCTGTGTAATTTTGGGCATGTACTTTTTTAATGAAGATATTTGGGTTTTTCACAATCAAGAAAAAAGCACCATAATGAGAATCTTCAAACATCGTTGTTGTGATATAATCTTTTAATTGATAATCGGTAACAATGATAGAGGTTCCATCGACAAAGTGATTCGTACGGAAATCTTGCTTGAGCATTGCTATGTGTAAAGGTAATTTTTGTGGAGATATTGTAACGGTGCGTTTTGATGTTATCCAGGTATCGTTCGGCCAGAATAAAGTATTAAGTACAACAGGAAAAACTGTTGCGTTGGTAAGATCGATATCTTCCGGTAAATAAAATTCAATATCAGCATCCCAAGTTGGAATAGTTTTGTTTGTTTTGACTTTGTAAGAACATTTTGAAAAAGGAACAATATCGATACCGCCAAGTTCTCCAAAATCAAGTAATGTGATATTGGGTTCCTTATCTTCAGTGGTGTCGTGCATGAATTTAGTACCATCTTTAATGTACAGTTCATCTTTATAAATGATAGGTCTTGAAATAAGACCATTGATGGTGACAAGACAATTTTTAAAATCTACAGACAAGTCTTCATTAAGTTTGGTAACAACAAGATCCGTAAGTCGCCAACGAAATCGTGAGATATTTCTTTCTTCAGGAGATTGAATTGATGTAAAGGCCACATCGAAATCTTCACTTGGAAGCAATTGGTATGAGATAAGAGCTTTTTGAGGATTTTCAAAATCTGGAACACTAGCTGCGTAAGAATCAACAAGAACATTTGTTAACGATTGTTTCACTTCATCCCAGGTAGAACATTTTCCAATAGGTGTTTCCACCAAAAGCATGGAATAATGAACAGTTAAGATAGTATCAGGATCGTCATCCTTGGCTACAGCCAAGTAATACGTTGTAGCCAGATCATGATCTTCCTTGACTTTATCTGGTGTTGTGTCTTGTAAATCTATATATTCGATATCTTTGCAGTGTTGTTTATATAAATGTTTTATCAGCATGATTGGATACTCCTTGTTGTAAAAATAACTTGCTCGGTTGAGTGAACCGTAAAATCATACCATTTAAAAGGAAAACAGATGGCCATTTACGAAGCATATTACGGCGATATTTTCGCTATAAATGTCGATGTCTTAGTTAATCCAGTCAATACCGTAGGTGTCATGGGTAAAGGTTTAGCAAAACAATTTAAAGAAAGATATCCTGATATGTTTGAAGATTATGTCAGGATCTGTAGAAAAGGATTTGACATTGGTCAATTACATGTCTATCATGTTTCTATGGATAAAACAATTATTAATTTTCCAACGAAGAAACATTGGAAAGATCCTTCAAGTTATGACTATATTGAGGCAGGTTTAAAACAATTAACAAGGTATCTTAATAAAAATCCTGTTGAAACTATTGTTATTCCTCCCCTTGGTTGTGGTCTCGGTGGACTTGATTTTAATATAGTCAATAAAATGATATCGAATATATTGATTCCTGCAACACCACGAAAACTTATTGTGTATGTCGTACAACAATAAACGATATAAGAACTATCTGACTGGGAAAAACCCAGTCAGATAGTTTTATTGTTAGTTAAAGAACCAATGTGTTTTTTTTTTGTATGAAGTTTTGATATTGTTTATAAACATACATGTACCATTACTATCCTTGAACAAATGCTTTGGCTGTGATTGTTCCGGGAAATATCGCGTTACCTTCGCTATCCATAAGGTAGAGAGTTTTGACTTTATTTCCCGAATGATTGTATTGTTTAAATACGATAGGTTCTGTTCCATTATCGTGAGTTGCTATTTCTAAATATCCCGAATCAGGTACAGCATCGTTTGTTGTTCCTTCTTTAACTAAATAATACAGTCCTATGGTTGCCCAATCTGATAATGTAGCTGAATCTCCTGATGGATTGCCGTAACTATTGTTTCTAAGATGAAAAACACCATCAAATTGACTATAAATTCCACTGGTTTTTGCAATCGGTACCGTAATGTTTTTTGTACCGTCAAAGGCAACTCCGTTGATATTTCTTGCTGTGGCAAGTTTGGTTGTTGTTCCTGAATTGCCAGGAATATCGATAACTTCTTTTGGAAATGCACTGGGAAACATAAGGCATACCTCTTTTTAGTTAAACATGAATAAAATAATGTGCTTAACATTATATCTATTAGGAGAAGAACATGTCTGTAATGTACAACAACAAATCATGCAATGTCTACTATGTAAATGGGGGGGGGTAATTCACGCGAGGCGTATCAAATTCTGATAAACAACCAGAAGGTCTGGAATTACTCATTTGTAGGAGATGGCAATTGGTCTCAATGCTCAGCTGATTGTGGCGGAGGCATTCAGTACCAAGGAGCTATCTGCAAAAGAAACGATGGCGTTACCAAAACCAATGCTTTTTGTAACGCTGATGGCATAGCAACACCAACCTTATCAAGACCTTGTAATACACAGACGTGTTTTGATGGTACTTATTACGTAAGATTTGATAACTATGGTAATTGGTATGAATCAAATGCCAATGGTGATTGGGTGCGTCCACTTGCTGCAGATGGTTCTGAATGGGATCGTTTGTATGGTCCTTTTACCATGTCGCTACAAACAGGTGCTCCTTTGTATTTTAGAACAAATGGTAACAATAACGAAAACAAAGGTGCTGGAATCAGATTTTGTTTTCCTTATGACGATATAAACAAACTTCGTATCACTGTTGTAAAAAATTATCTTGGAAAAAACTGGCCTGATGTTGTTTATGGTGCTACGGAAGATTACTTTGTAGATAGATGTCGTACGGAAGGTGAATTGAATTTCTATGGAGGATGGGAACCTTGGGATTGGTTGGTTGAAATAAGGTTACGATAGTATCATTTTAATATTCAACGACGTAAATGGAGCGTATATGCCAGTTTACTATAACGGCAGTTTGTGTAACGTTATGGG
>OHVK01000024.1_pt1 | contig 101061 bp, 113 predicted proteins | sample 1579411 | NCBI WGS metagenome assembly OHVK01 (sample SAMEA3882524, study PRJEB24775) | human gut metagenome | biome: human-associated habitat; feature: intestine environment; material: feces | place: Netherlands | collected 2009/2010 | reverse complement strand
GGTATGTAACATTAAAGTGTTACATTTGTATCAAAGAAAAGAACTAATAATAACAACTAATTAAATTAACAAGCATTATGAAAGCAAAAGGAATTAGTACAAAGCAAGTACAAGAATTTATTAACAACGAAGAAGAAAGATTTAACGATCAGCCGGCAATAACGGATAACGGCGATAGCAAAGCAACTTCTATTTCCTACGAAGGCAAAACAATCAAAATTAATGGGATAAAAAATACCCGGAAAATCATAACCACTATATAATAACAGTGAGCTATGAAGGCAAAAAATTATCTTTTGATTGGTTCGATAGTTTTCGAAATTTCCGTTGTGGCGTTACTGACAAAGATAGAAAGGAAATAATAGAAATTTTTTATTCGTTTTTACTGGACATTCTTTGCAAAAACGAATTTTGCCAGCAAGAAGCAAACAAAGGAAATAAAAGAGCAATAGAACTATTGTCAAATTTGCAAATACAATGAAACGCGTATATAAATGGGTAATTGATGGGCTGGAGTTCTCCAGCCTTCAAAAAGCAAAGCAATTTTGTAGGGAAAACAAAACAGGTGCAACGGGTATTTATGGAGCCGATAGGAACGGAAATAATGTAACTTTTACACCTATTGAAAATACAAAGCGCGGTGTCTCTTTTGGAAAGTCCTATAAAATAAATGTAAATAATACACTTTAATAAACAGTTAAACAATAAAGTTATGAAACTGAAAGCAATACAAATAATATTAGAAGGTTTGAAAGTAGTATTTATTTCTTTCGTTATCGCTCTTATTATTCTATTTGTCGACGAAAAGAATTTTTTGCATGTTATCTTATCAGTTCCTATTGTTTTAATTTTACTTTATATTTTGGTTGAAAAATCATTTATAAGTAACAAACAAAATAAAGAAAAATCATCAAATTAACCTTTCTTAACTATAAAACCTTTGGTATGTAACATTAAAGTGTTACATTTGTATCAAAGAAAAGAACTAATAATAACATAAACAAATAAAGATCATGAGAACAAAAGAACAAATTTTTGAATTTATTGCTACAGAACTGAAAAACAACAATAGTATTGTTGTAGCAACTTTGGGAAATGGAGGTTGTGGTTTAACCCTATTACAGGGTGATTGTGCAGAATTTATTGAGGAGCTTAAGACCTATTCTTTTGACGGAAAAATGAAAGGCTGCTTGGATATAGTCGAAAGCGAATATGTAGAAGCAACAAGCGAAATATATCAGTTTTCCGGGAACGACGGGTACAAAGTACAAATTTTAACTTATTAATAAAGCAACTAACTAAACTAATTAAACAAGGTGCGCAAACCTTGACAAAACGCAATAAAGCTATGACAACTACAGTAAATAACAACGAAAACAAGGTAACTGTAAATCGTATTGGTTTCTCTGGATTATTTTCTAAGTTCTTTAAAGAGGACACACAAGTATATGATTATCTTTTTGAAGGCGGTAAATGTTATTCCTTTGCCTACTATATTGGGTTAAATGATGATTGAATCAACGAACTTGTGTGCAGTAATACTTTACCGGAAGGAATAGAGGTAACGAACCTGGACAAAGGTAGGGAGTAATAACCCTACCTATTTTATCAATCAATCCATAAAGCATAAACAATTTATTAACAATAATATAAACTAATAGGAGATAATAAAATGAAAGCAACTAATAACAGTACAAATACTTTATTCATGGAAATTTTTTTAGAATTGTTGGAAATCGCAAAAGCATACTTCCAGGAACTTTTTAAAAACGAAAAACCTGGTGTATATACATTGAAAGACGTTTACGCCTATATCGCAAACTGCGAAAGCCTTGAAACAAAGCAAGGGAAAGCAGAAAGACTAACAGAGAAAGAAAAAGAACAAGCGACAAAATACTACACAAAAAGTCCTTATTATTCAAATATTGATTCTTTTTTTATAAATAGCGTGTCTTATGTATGTAAGGTGTCTAATAATATTGTCTCTATTGAAAAAGGCAATTTTAAATGCAGTTTTGATATAGTCAAAGTGTTTGAATATTTGGAAAGGTTCAAACAGTTGTCCGGCGCCAAAGAAAAATTAGAATTTGTCAAAGAAGGAAATCAGGTACAAGAAAGCGAGGATAATTGTATTTGTTCTTTTGATATTGTATTTAATAAGAAAGACAAAACGTTTCTAACTGTAAAAACCAAAAATTCAAGTCGATATATTGATAACAATATTTTGATAGATATAAATTTAAGCAAAATATATGCTACTGATTCTTTTATCTGCAAAAGTAGAAATGTGAAAATATCCAATTTTTCCGGTGTTTGGGGTAAGTATGTATGTATATCTTTTGATATCTTTAAAAAGTTGGTAGGGAAAGAATGTCATATTATTGTTGGTAGCGACGACAAAGAGGGACAAATAGTCGTAACGATCGTAACGGATAAAGGTGAAATATTTGAGTGTCGTTACAATGATTTTAATAAGAATGTAAATATAGAGGGCGTTTACCCTATTTTATACAAGGAATTAAAATTGACAGTTAAGGACAGCAAACAGTTCACAAAGGACTTAAAAACTATATCTAAAGTTTCGAAATTTGTTTCTTTCGAGATAGAAAAAGGATCAGACCGATTAAGAGTGAATTATATCACAGAATTAGGAATAGGAGACACAGATGGTAAATACGGAGAATTGTTTGTACAATTGTCTGAACCGTCTAATTTTAGTTATAGATCAGATAATAGATTAAGTAAAGTACTTTCTTGTCTGGACGGTTGGAACGGCGAAATATATTTTACAAAAGAATATAGTTATTGTAAACTTTCTTTTGTCTCTGACAACTGTGACAACTGTTTTATGATTGATAACAAAATTAATTATTTTAATTCAATTAGAGATAAGAACGATTATTTCCCGGATAAGTTAACGTCTGTTTATTGTGGAAAAGAAACAAAAGAACCGGACACAGATATTAAGCCTGTAGGAACGTCGGAAAATAAAAATGATACAAACCTACAGGAGAGCAAAGAAAGTGCTGCAAACGTAACGGAAACAAGCGAAAAAGAATATTTTACCGGGTGTTCTTTAGATGGAGTGATAGAATATTTGAATAGCAAAGGTTTGAGTGTCACTATAGACAAAGACAACAATATTTTTTGTGTCTCCAAAGACGGTGACAGTCTTATACGTGAAGTTCGCATTTGGGCTTATACAGAAATTTTAGAGATAAATACAAAAGCAGGCGTTCATATAGAAAAGGATATAAATACAAGCATTCCTTTCTCTGATTTTTTGGAGCAATCTTTGATAAATTTAAAAAGACATGCTCCAAACAAAGTATTTTTCTTTATGGAGAAAGACGGTTATCATTGGGAGCAACCGAACGCGCAAACATTCCACCTATTCAAGAACGGAAAAGAAAAAGTATTTAAAAACGAGTTTGAAGCGTATAACTTTGTCCGAGACAAAGAGAATGAAAGTTACTTTGCTTTTAATGTCTCTGACTATACGGATGATATGATAGAAGTAACCGGACTCGACTTGGAAAGTATCATATCTAAAGTAAAACAGGATAGCCCAAAAGAGTTAAAAGTTATACAGGATATAAAGCTATATGATAAAACCGGAAAAATAGTGTTTACTTATGATAATGGAAGTATAGACACTGTAGTAGAAACAACTTTCAACGGCGACAGTGTGTTGCAAAGTGTATTACAAAAGATAAACGAAAACATGTAACACTATGATCAGGTTAAATAAATTTCTTTCCTTGTTTGCCTCTAAAAAGGCAGGTAAGGAAAGAACAAAAGGAAAGAATAGAATGAAGTATTACACAAAAGACAATGTTAAGTTTGTAACATGGAAATACAATGCCGGCGTGCCGTGCTTCTATTTGAACAAATCTGTAGATATTGTAAAGGTACTTCTATTGAACGATTCAAGAAAATTACAAGGTTTTTTCTGCAAAGGGTATTTTGTGAAGAATATCCTAAAGAAAAACAAAAAGAAATTTTTGCCGGGCAACTTTTATCAGTTCCTTTATAAATTAGTGTATGTCGGCTACAAAATAGAAAACGGAGAAAGACTGAAAATGTATCAGCTTAAAGAGGTTGCATATTTTGAAAGTGTTTAGCCTTTCCAAAGAAAAAGATTTGTATATCTTTGCTATGTGTAGAAAATTTTATGTTTGTTATATTATTAGTTTAGTTATTCAATTGGTATTTAGTAGTTTAATTAGCTTATGTTATTATTTTGTCCTTACCGGTACGCGATGTCTAGGTAAGGACTTTTGTTTTTGTCCTTTCTTTAGTGTAGTTTTGTCACATAATAAAAACAACCATTAAATTTTTGTCAAAATGAAGTTACAAAAGTCTGTAGACAAACCTTCTATAGTTTGCGATAACTGTAGATACAAAATCGAATGTCCTTATGTGGACAAATCAGAATGTTTTGAATATAATAGTGCACAGCTTTCCAAATCTCAAATCGAAGAATTGAACAATGAAGAAGGAGAAACAGCTTACTAATAAAGATTTACCGGCTATTTCCCAAAAGGACTTTGTGGAAATAATAGAACAAGCTCCAGAAGTGATCCAGACCGCTTCCAGTGAGCTAAAAAACGCTTTTGTCGCTTTGGAAACGGCAGAAAGGGCACTATCTGAATCGTCTTACCGTTTCTTTGTCTTTGAAGGTAAGGACGGGGAGGAGATCACGGCCGACTTAAAAAGCTATTCTGCAAAGGGTTTTATCCTTCGTCACGGTGGAAAGGAATCGGACGTAAAGAAAGCACAACGACATAAAGAAATGTATGTTATACCTCTCATAGAAGAAATAAAGAGGTGCAAAGAGGTATTCAACGACATTTACCGAAAAGAAATGCTTTCATCTGTCACGCCGGAAATCATGTCCTATATCGTGAAACTGTTTGGGGAGATGAACGGCGTTGATGATGTCCAGAAAATCCTAAAGGAAGAAAAGAAGATAAAACTTACCCAAAAGGAACTGCAAGCCATCTTCGCCAAAAAGAAAGCGGAAATCGAAAGCAAACGTGCCGTATTTCTTTCTTCATCCAATCAATACAAGGTGGCAACGGAATCCGGACGGCTACAGATCATAAACACTATCATAATAGACCTACAGCACCGGTATCAAAAATACCTTGCAGAAGAAAAGGAAGAAAAGGCATTGATATTCGAGCGGGAAATAAGAAACATGCTCGAACAAGCCCGGAAAGAAGTAAAGGGAAATGAACTAAAGCTGACTGTAGACGGGAAAATAGATATTGTCGCTACCTTGCATGGGCAGGAAAACGTTTCTCGTGTGTTCCGTACACTTCCAATTAATTCTATTATAATAGGTCTTGTCGCTGCAAAATCCGGTCTTGATCCTACTGTATTGGTGCATCAGCTTGCAACAAGTTACTACAAGGACTTCAACGGCTTCAATAAAACAATTCTGGGTAGGGAAAAGATTATGCTTCCTGGCGATCTGATACGTGCAGCCAATTGGGAAGAGCTGGAAAAGCAAAACCAGAAGTTCCTGGACGAAATGACGCCTTATGAAGTACAGGAGGCTACTTACATAGATGATGAAAGAAAAGCCTCTGTAAAGGACAGATTAAAGGCTTTACGACTTAAATAAGAAAGGAAGTGGCATGACGAACAAGGAAAGAAAGATAAATCTCTATATAAAAAGAGTGGAAAGGTTTAATGAGCTTTGTCCCTCCAACGGGTTTCTGTGGGGAAGTACGATTATAAAACCTATCACAAGACGGAATTTGAAAATAGCTCTGTCGGAAGAAAAAGAAGAAAGCATAGACCGGAAGATAAAAGGAGTTGAAAAGTTTATAAAATACTTGGAAGGGGACGCGGGTAGTGATGGAAGGAAAAGAATGCTACCGGAACTGAAAAAGTATCTGGTAAATGTAAAGGACGCGAAAATAAAAATATCCCCATCTATAAAAGTGTTTGTAAATGGGGATATAAGATCGCGTTTGTCTCTTTTGGAAAAGAAAGACGGAAAATGGATTGTATCGGACTACCGGGGAACAGTATTGAAACTGAAAAACCAAGAATCAGCCCTTCAAAGGGAAATCTTGTTCAGATTGAAAGCAAAATATGACCGGTCGATCATATCCAATACAAAAACTATTTTCCGGGCTTATTCTTAACCCAGATACATCTCTCCATGAAGTTCGGGATATTTGGAATCACGCATAATGTTCCGTACCTTTGTCTTTGTCCAAGCAGGAGCAGCATTCTTTACCGGAATGATCATAGGTTTCTTTTTGGGAGTTTCAATATTCTTCTTTTCGTAAGGCATACTATTAGTTTTTAAAGACGAAAGGGCTAAGAACCGATTTTTACAGATTGTGTTCAAAGCCCTTTCTTGATTAACGTAATTTACTAACAACGAGATTGTTAATGTACCTACTCTGTTAAGGATTTTCGGCATCCTCCTTTATTAAAAACTTAGATTTATTTATATAGAGGAATTTAGAATAGATTTTGTTATTTCATGTTTTCACCTCCTTTCTTTTGATAGGTTTGCAACTCGATTAACTATAAACAATTATACAGGTATATATTTCTTACTCAATTGTAATCCAGATGTCTTCTTTTGAAGAAGAAAGTTTAGAATATACTTTTTCAAACGCTTCTTTGATAGAAGTAAGTCTCCCTATTTCTGTGTTAAATCCTACCCCTATACATCCTTCTACATTGTCTGCTGTGGCGGCAGAATGAATCAAAACGCCAGAAAAGCCTTTTATTCCTTCCAGTCTTGGAACTTTCCCTTTACATACATTCATATAAAATTCCTTTTGGCTGAATTTAGGGGAGACCACATTCATAAGAATTTTATATCTGCCGGAAGGAATAGCTGTCTTTCCATATATTTTTTTAGATTTTATTTCTTCTTCCGACATACTTTGTGTCAATCCTCTGTCGGTGTCTTCAATGGTGTTACAAATAAATTCACCATTAATATACAATCTCCCTATTGTATATTTTTCTTTTTTCCATTTTCTATCTACTTTAATCTCCATAATTAATTGATTTTTAAAAAGTTTATAGCAAATTAATCATATCGTCTATCGTCACTTCCTTTAGGTTTACACCGGGATATTCATCTTTGATCAGTTCGTCTATGTATTCTACATCTTCAAACCTTTCTTGTTGGATCAAGAGGTTTCTAAGTCCTATGAGATAATTAATCCTTACGGAATCGATCCTTGAATCTATTGCCATGCAATAGTTTTTCAAGTTCTTAACTCTTAGCCATAGGATAAATACAATCCCCAATAGGAAAACTGCTATTATCCCCAGAATTATAATACAAATTGTTGAAAATTCCATGTTTTTATTGTTTGTAAGCCATTTTTTCTAACTCTACAGTAGTCATGTTCTCCGGGATTGTTTTAAGACGTTTGTAACGTCCTCTTTCAATCCGTTCTATGAATCCTGCTCTGTAAAGATAAGTAATAGTTTTCCTAAGCGTACCGTTAAAGAATAAATTGCATCTCGATATATCGTAAAATTCAAACGGACGATCCATGGAATTAATATGTCTAATAAGCTTTTGAAGCTCTGTTTCTTTCTTTCTGCTCATATCTTGTTGTTTTTGAATTGTACTTGTGAAAAACAGGAAAGCGTATCTTCACAGACCGGCTTTCCCAAAATGAATCTTAACTATTTATGGAAAATATATAAATTATTCTATTTCATTTAGTTTCATATGACTTAAAATATGTACGATTACATCTACTGTCCAGCCGTTTCCAAGCATCCTGCATTGTTGTGTTGCGCTGCATTCCCATTTATACCATTCCGGTATTGTTTGCAATCTTGCACGTTCAACAGGAGTAAGCCTTCTTATTCTGTCTTTTTGATAAACAAGATCATATTTGCCGGTACCACTAAGACATAATGTTTGGGATTTTTGGTTTTCTGTTCTGCAATCTGCACCAAAACCGTTTCCATTGGATTTATTTCTTTCAAGATGTCGTTGTAGCCCTGCCAATGCTTTTTCTGAAAGAAAGCGATTGTCTTCCAAGACTTCTTCCATTACATCCTTTAGGACAAGACCTCTGTCTTTTGGCAAAGGAATACTGCCATCGTTTATATTTGTCCAATAGATACGTTTCCTATTTTGCACAGAGACCAACGCAGAGTTTATGTGAACGCCTTTTGTATTTAAAGCCTTATCGAATACCGATTCCCACCTTTTGCCCATTTCCACATTTTCCAATAGAAACAGGACATTTGGGTTTATCTTCTTTGCTTTTTCCAAAATACGAACAAATTCCCAAAACAGATAAGATTGACCTGTAAACTCAACTCCTTTGCTTTTTAGGTCAAGATATTGCTCCAAAAAAAGGACTTCAATGTTTTCTTTTGTAGAAAGACCTTCTCTTTTACCAATCATAGATAAATTGTAGCAAGGACTTCCACCTAAAATCAAATCTATTTTCTCTAAATCAGCTACCTTTATATTCCTTACATCTCCTAATTGGATTGTATCAGGAAAGTTAAGCTGGGTTTGTTTTATTGCAAACTTGTCTATCTCGCTTGCATAGTATATGTCGGGTTCAATTCTCAATTCTTTTAACGCTATCTGTCCGCAGGACATTCCGTCAAACAAACTAAGTACATTCATAATATCAATCTATCTCTATATATGTTTCTATTTCTGTAAGGGTAACAGATTTAATGACCAGATCATTAATATCTGACAGAAAATCAAAATACAGCTTTGTTCTTTCTATGGCTTCCGTATCGGAATCGGATTTAACCATCAAAACAGCTTTCTGCATTTTTACTTTTCCTTTAGGGGTCGCTTCTGGATAGTAGGAAACGACTTTGAAAAATTTCTCTCCCTCTCCTACTACAGAAATAATGTCTGTTTCCTTGATAGGAGAAATCCTAAAATCTTCATTTGTTTCTTTGCTTCCCCAATCAGTAGTGATCGCTTCTACTTCCGTATAGGTGTAAGCCCTGACAAGAATAGTTCTTTTAACAGGTATTCTTGGCGGTTTAAAACCGTCTGGATTGTCTGTCCAGTAATTTATAGTTGATTCGAAATACATACTGTCATTAGATTAATGATTGTAAAATAATTCCTTTTGTAAAATCGCATTCTTCGCTACCTCTTGGAATGATAACGAAATTCTTAGACGGTGATTCCATCTTAAAATTGTAGGTTATTTCCGGGTCGGGAAGGAAAGATGCTTTTTCTATGTACAGAAACTTTTTGGCTTTCTTTCTCCATGCGGAAAAATCATAGGAGAAAAGCGGTATCCCTTCTGCCGACAACAAAGACATCCAGTTTCCCCACATATCCATTACAAGAAGTCCTGCTGTTGCCTTGAAGCTGTCGCCGGTATTTAAAGTAAAATTCATTACATGGTTGTAACCGTCTTTGATACACTCTGCAAGCTCCCTCCCAAATTCTGAATGATTTTTTAATGTGACTGCAAGAGTGAGATGCCCGGTTTCATATATCTCATCACATCTCATGGCTCTTGCGTCACTGTCTAAAGCAACAAGGACATCTTTTGTGATTCCGTCATTCTTCCCCATCTTCCTTTTTATTAGGGATAAGAAGAACGGATGGTACGCCATTACAGCCTTGGTTCAAAGGTATTTCATTCCATTTGCCTTTTGTAATGGCTTTCACTTTTAAGAATACATCCAAAGGAACACCCAACATTAACGGTTGCGGTTTATAGGAATGATCCTTTCTCCATTTTGCCATTTGAAGCTCGATGTTTGTCTTTACAGCTTCCATAGAAGGTAAATAAGATCCCAGCTCTTCTATTTTGCTTGCATTGAAAAGCGAAATATTCCCATTTTCATGAGGAACAATGATATAAAATTTATTCTTTTTCATCTTCTTAGTTTTTGATGTTGCAAATGTAACATTATACTGTTACATAATCGCTCTTTTATAGTTAAAATACGTAAAATTGTCAGTTTTTCTTTCTTTTGTTTGTTACTTATAAAGGCGATTCTTTTGTATTTATATGGCAATAAACCAGTTCTTCCTTTGCCCTTGTAATAGCAACGAACTTCAAGCAATCCTCTGCATACAAGGCTTTAGGTGTCTTTGCAAACTTGGAAGGAATTAATTCAGGATTTAAAAAGAAAACCCGTTTTGCTTCCAACCCTTTGCTTTTGTGTATGGTAGAAAGAATGATGCCGGTTTTATCGTCAGAGAAAATGTTTTTGATCTTTTGTTTCAAAGCTAAAAAAGAACCAGGGAAACGCTTGTACAGGGTTTCAATGATGGAAACTTTTTCTTTCAACGCTACATAAGAAGCATTGTTGATAATAGCGATTTCGGATAAACCTCTTTTTTTTAATTTAGAGGCTTTGTCCTCCAATAGGAGGTACAGATCATCTAAACAGCTTTGATCATCCATCAGCCGACAAAGGTTTTCCCCGAAGTCCCGTCCCATGATGGATGCTTTCTTTCCCTTTTCCAGTAACATAATAAAAGCAACGACTAAAGGAAAGTTGTTCCTACAAAGAACAAAATCCCCGCTTTCGGCTTCAAAAATATCACCACTTCTTACAACACCTTCTTTTGCTGTAGCAGTACATTCCGTGCCGGGAAACATTTCGTTTGCTTTTTCAACAATTTTCTTTGCACATCTGTAAGTAACAGAAAGTGGGAGGCAAATTGTATTCGGCATTCCTTTTATAGAATTGAATACATCCAAATCGGAACCCATGAAATTATAAATAAGTTGTTTTGAATCCCCTACAGCAACAAACCTTCCTCTTGGTTTGATATATCTTTGTAAAATTTCCTTTTGAAGTGTGAATAAATCCTGTCCTTCATCTGCCATAACAACTTGATACTTAGGAAAGTTCATTTCATCCACAAAATTATATGGAATCCATAACATGTCTGGAAAGTCCATTTTGAAAGATTTGTTGTCTTGTATTTTGGCACAATCTTTTCTCCACCTTTCATTGATTTTATTCAGATCATTTATCATTGAATTTTCATAATCCAAATCATATTCAATACAAAGCGCAGAGACATTTCTTTCGTTGATTTCACAAAGCGACAGCCTAATCTTTTCCCACAATTCTTGTAAGGCAAAATAATATCGCATTTTCTCTTTGTATTCCTTCTTCCTAAAATCAAATAATTCCATACAAAGAGAAAAGCATTTGTTTTCTTCAAGCTGCATTCGGAATCGAAAATTTTTCATTAATGTACGAAGTCCCATTGAATGAAAAGTGTTGCACTCTACTGTAGTAGGTAGTTTTGTTTTTAGCTCTTCTGCAATACTTTTGTTAAAAGCCATAAACAAACAACTTGTACCTTCTTTTGTCCGATTGCATAGCTCTTTGAGTGTATGTGTTTTACCTGAATTATGAGTGATAGTAAAATCTCCTAATAGAAATCTTTCATCTTTGTCAACTTTAAATCCATACCATTTTCCTACGCCTATTTCTTCTATCCAAAATCCTGTCCTTAAAACTGTTTTTATTTGTTTTCTTTCTTTTGCTTTTTTTTCCTCCACCTTTACTGGGATAATATTTGTATTGCCACTAATACTAATGCTATAATATTCCCCCTCAAAGTTTAAAGATTTTATTCTTCCAATCTTTTTACAACAATACGCTGCTAAACCAAGACTTCTACAAAGAAATACTACCAAATCAGATATTTCTTTGTATTTAGTAATTAATTGATAGCAATTATTGTTATCAAGGTATCCGTCTCCATCTAATATGCCGGCAATAAGATTTAGCCTGTTTTTCTGTGAATTTATAAAATATTCTTTTGGTATATTTAAACGCCCCTTTTCTTTGGCAAAATTTTTTAATATTGCTCTAATAGGATTTATTCTACCTTTTCTCAATTTCACGTTTATACCATAGCAGCCTCTTTCTTTTCTTTTATGTACAGATACCTTTTCTCCTTCAAATTTAAAATTTTCAAGATAGTTTATTAATACTGTATCATTTTCATTTATAGAAAAATTAGAAACATCATTTTTATTTTTGCTTCCTTCTGCTATCCACAATCCTACAAAGTAAGGATCAAGTGGCAATTCCTGTTCAGGGAAATCAACTCCAGTCCTTTGTAATTGAAGTTTCATCTTTGCCCCTGTTGTTTTTTCAACAGGTCTCTTCAAGATTTTAGATATAGGATAGTCTACCAAAGGATTTAATTGATTTTCTTCTTTTTTTACCTTATTGTTTCTTGCTATATTTTGATCATAAACAGTCAATAAATGCTGACTATTACAAATCCAACTATCACCTTTAACTGGTTTTATTTTATATAGCTTATCAATACCTGTTGATACCGATAAAACGTTTCTTGGTGTTGAATCTACACCCATCACCTTATCACCTACTCTTATGTCCTGGACAGGTTTGATAGAACCATCGTACATTAATATGGGAGTGTCCTTACCCAAACACCCCGCCGTTGCTTCTATTACTATGTTTTTATTGGTATTCTCGTAAGCATCGAAAATAGCCAATTGATATTTGCTCCATTCCATAATTCTTTTCGTTTGCTTTATTGTTGTTAATCTTCTTTTCTTAGATAATGAAGAAACTCGAATGGTTTTCTTGTTTCTTCCAGATAACGATCGTCTTTATCGTTGGCAAAAGCCTCTTTCTCAAAAGAGATATTTTTATAAGCCTTTTTAAAGCTCCAATAACGTATTGCTCTAAATAGGTATTCTGTTCTATACCAAATAAAGAACGGTATTATCAATAATTCCATCTGTTGTCGCAGGTGTATGCTTTCATGATTGATCGTTCTCTTTCCTATTGGCTTATACTCTCTCTCCTTACAAAAATGAAAGGAAAAACGGTCATTGCCACATATCCCTTGAAAGGGATCAATTTATTGTATATAATTATCCCTTTCATATTCACTAAATTTCTTGTAATCCGCCAAATAATCAGCAATGAAATTCCCGCAAACAATAGGATCATTGTAATCTTTCCCATGTCCCGGAATCCATTTGACCTTTATTCTTAGTTTTGTGTGTTCCAAAACTTCCATGAAGATTTTCTCCCACAAATCCTGATTTTCTACACGCAAGTCCTCTCTTACCCAATCTACAAATCTATACCTCAATTGATCGGACACATACTGACTATCTATATAGAAGGTAACGGTTGCCCTTAAATCCTTTCGAATAGCTCTTAGAGCCATCAGAACAGCTTCCGTTTCCCTTCTGCCTATAGTGGTATGAGAAAACCCCTTTCTTATGTGATATTCTTTGTCTTTCCATTTGATGTAAACGGACGATCCACCCAATCTTTTAGGATGTTTTGCATAGCAACTGCCGTCCGTCCAAACTTCAAGAACCTTTCCTTTTCTTTGCTTTTTCGCCATAACTTTTTAAAATCATCAGACTTGAATCGTCCTCAAAACCCTTATTCAACATATCGGTTACCGATTTCTTGTTTTTCAACATTTCCCATAAATCCTTGTCTATGGTAGAAGATGAAAGCAAGTATTGGATTGTGACCGGATTTTCCTGTCCGCTCCTTTCCAATCTTCCTATTACCTGTACAAGATCGCTTGGACGAGGTGGCAATTCCAAAATAGCCATGTTTGAGCAAACCTTTTGAAGTCCATCCACCCCTGTACCCAGACATCCCATATTGGCAAACAAAAGTCTTTTGGAAGGATCGAAAGAAAAGTCAGACAATACCTTTTCCCTTTTCTTTCCGGTCGTCTCACCTATGACAAGCAGGCTGTTTTTGAAAAGTTTCTGAATGTCTTTCAAAATAGTGGAATGAGAACCGAATACGAGTAATTTGTCATCTTCGTTTGCTTCTAACCATTCTTCTATCCATTTTTTAATTGCTTTCACCTTTCCTTCCAAAGAAAGCTGTTTTAGAAGATTCATCTTTACCAAAAACTCCGCTCTTGCAGCTTTTTCCACCTTTTCTTCATCCTTGAAATGCTTAAAGATAAATTCCAATAAATCTTCTTCCGCAGACTTGTAAGCCTTCTTGTTGGTTATCTCGCATTCCACCATGTTTTCGGTTACAGGCGGAAGCTCTTTTAAAGCATCCCGTTTACTTACATGGAAATAGCAACATTTGATGAGAAGGTCGTTCAGTTCCTTGATATTGGATGCACCTGTCACATCCATTCCAAAAAAAGTTTCTTTCATGTTGCAATATCTTTCAAAGAAATAGTGATGGTAAGGGTCATCCGGCGCAATCTCTTTCAATCTTCCTATAAGTGCAAGTATGTTCAACAGTTCTGACGGACGGTTCATGATAAGCGTACCGGTTAACCCTATGATGGCAGAGGATTTTCCCGTCAACTTTTTGAATGTTTTACTCCGTATGGATTTCCTGTTTTTCAGAAAATGGATTTCATCGGCTATGATAAGAGAGAATGTCTTTTTCTTCATCCCGTCCAGCCTTATTTCGATAGAGGTCTTGCCGTTCTTTTCTGTTCTTCTCCCCAGAATGTCGTAATTGATCACAAGAACATCGGCATCAAAATCTTCTGCCGGTGAAGTAGTGGAAATGACAGATACCCGTCTATTGGGATTTGTTTCTTTCCACTCTCTCAACCAACCGGATTTCACAGAAGCCGGACATACCACCATACAAGGGAAAAGATCAAGCATTTCTGCATAGAAAATGGACGAAGCGGTCTTCCCTGTTCCGACCGAAGAACCGTTTACATGGTTTCCGTGATTGATAGCGTAATAAAGATAGTCCATTTGATAGCTTCTCGGCTTTTTTAAGAGAGAAAGTCCTTCTATCAATAGTTCTATATCCTTTCTTGACAAAAGTTCCTTAAAAGGCTTTATTTCAGCTTTGCAACCTGTACGAACAATAGAAAGAGGATCAACTTCTTCTATTCCGCAATCCGATACAAATTCTTTGAGCAGAATTTCTTTAGCAGGATCAGATTTGATGTACAGTTCCTTGTTGGCAGAATTTCTTTTGTAAGAAGAAATGAATTTAAGCCTAAGTAACGCTTCCTTATCCAATCCGGCAAAATACCAATAGTCTTTTTCCTTGTAGTAGTACATCATTAATTCAATTTTATGTATTTACCTGATAATGATAAATTTTTGAGAATATTGTCAGCTTTACTCCCATAAGCAACAAAGCAACTATCTGTTCCTGGACTTCCGCCTTCTTTTCCGTGTTCATCAATAAACTTGATTCTTTTCCTTAGAAAATAAATAGAAGAGGCTTTATTCCATACAAATTCATGAAACATTGTGTTTCCTACTCGTGCATAAATAAGAGCTATTCCATTGTTGTGTTCTGATAATTTTCCCATAAATAGCTTTATTGTAGGGTTTGAGTAAGGTGGATTAAGAAACACAAACCCTTTCCAATCCTGTACAAGTCCATCATCTTCTTTGGTAAAGCATTTCTTTGCAGTGTACCAATCTTTTTTAGGAGCACAAGGATCAAGATCAAAATCATTTCCTAACGCTTCTATAATGTAAGGTGGTGTGTACCATTCTACTGTTGCTGATTTACCACCTCCAAATTTTGTTTCAAAATTAGTGTTCATTTCTTTCTATTGTCTATAAATTCAAAATAATACTTGCCATTCTTACACTTAATCTTCTTAATGATACAGAAATTCTTAATATTGACTTTTCCATCTCTTTCCAGTTTGTCAAATATGACTTCAAAGAGTAGGAAGATAATCTTGTCTACAGATCGCATGGAAATAAAACTTCTGGCATTTGTCCTAAACCCGGCTTTATTCAATACTTTCATGAAATTGAGAGTTACCTCCCTGTAAATCTTATTCATTCGTTTCTATGTCAAATTAAACTACTCAAATTGATCATCTTCATTAGGACCATAAGTTTCTTCATCCTCAAAGTCATTGATCCAGTCTTCTATATCTCTTTCCATCCTATTCTGATTTCAAATTCTTCTGGCGTCAAAATAGGAATGTTCAAATCCTTAGCTTTTTTTATTTTGGATGAAGAACTTTCTTTGTCTTTTGTTACAAGGATTGTGGTGTTTTTAGATACACTGGAAACAATTTTGTGTCCTTCTTTTACAAGACGTTCTTCCCACTGTTTGTTTCTGAACCCTGTAAAGCAAACTGATTCGGGATTGTCGTTTTCCACCGTTTCTTCTTGGATAAAAGAAATAGAAACAGGTGTACCACTGCAAAGATCAAAGAATACCTTTAGTCCGTCATTGAAAGATTTTGCAGTAGTCTCGGCAATACCATCAATAGAAAGCAAGTCTTTCATAGGAACTTCCTCGTTTTCGAACATATAGTCTATTTGGTCTTTGGTGAGGCTGTTGAAAATCATCTGACAGGTCTTTTCTCCTATCACGCCACCGAACACATTGTAAGCAGTCAGAACTCTTGCGAAAGGAACTCCATCGTCTACATAGGAATCAAATTGCTTTTGCAACTTTTTGGAAAGACTTTTACCTATTCCTTCGATCTTTTCAAGTTCTTTTTCTGTTGCATTTATGATGTTCTCGATAGAGAAAAGTCCACCTTTATAGAGTTTTCTTACAGTTGCTTCCTGCATTTCTTCCGTACCCAATGTAGCAAAGAAATAGACAAGTTGCTTTACTGCCTTTTCATCACAATTCGGGTTCATGCAAACAAGGTCGGTTAGGGTTGCATCCCATTTCAAAGGCTCTCCGCAAGAAGGACAGAACATCATGCTGTCACACATCCCCTCAAAGCACTCAATACTGTATTTTAACGTTTCCAAGTGTTTGGGGATAACATCTCCACTTCTTGTGACCACTATATAAGCATTAGGGCAAATATGGTTATCAGTAATGTATTTTGCATTGTAACCGGTACAGCGTGTAACCGTAGCACCATCAAACTCAACCGGTTCAAAAACGATTACAGGCTTGCTTTTCCCATCTTTTGAAATACCCCATTCGATAGAAGTAACTTTGGTTGTGTACCTTTCTTGCCAATCCGGGTTTTTGTAAGCAATCGCGTAACGCGGATTTCCGTTAGGAAGCCGTCCCAAAGTATTACGAATATCCTTGCCGTCCACTTCAATTACAAGACCGTCACATTTGAAATTTTTGGTAAGTTCAAACAGTTCATTCAAGTAATCAAAAGCGGATTTTTCGTCATCGAAAATAGAAGCAGAAGTCACCCAGTATTGCGTAGCATACGGTTCATAGGTATTGTAAAGCTCTGCAAGCTGCAAAGATTTATCCCTATCCAAGTCCATAATACCGTACCGGATATAGGCGGTATTTCCTAAAACCTGTGGGTTCATTTCGTCTGCATTGAAAGCTCCTGCCACAGAATTTCTTGCACTTTTGTAACCAAGAGGTTTTACGTTTTTCAAAAACATACCGACAGGAATAATGGCTTCACCAAAAGTAAAGCAAGATTTCTTTCCCATAGGGTTGCCATGATTGACATATTCGTAATGCCGATCACTTCTTTGTCCTTCTACTCCGTCACCTCTTGTCCAGCATTCATTTGTCGATTCGTCCACCAAAAGGGAAATGCCGTCATATTTAGGTGTAATGACAATTTTGTCATTTGGGTGAAGTTCCCATACATCTTTGACCCATCTTCTGATCTCACTGATTGTTTTTACCTTTTCCAAAGAAAACATAGGATATGGCAACTTTTCCATCCGGTCACCTTTTTTGTTTTCTTCAATGATAGGCTTTGTCAGGATTTCGCTATCAGGATATTCCTTTTTCAATTGATCAATCAAAAGATCATACTCCTTATCGCTCATAATAGGAGCACCTTCTCTGTATTTTTGGTTGGCTTCTATGATTTTGCCTTCCAGTTCTTTTTGCTTCTTTGTCATGATTTTTATTTGTCTAAGGATAAAAGGAATGCTCTGGTATTCTCTACAGAATCACACTTGTTTTCTTCTTTTTGCTTGCCCTTGATTTCTATCAAAATCTTATAGGCTTCCGGGAAGTTGTCTTGCAATTGTGCTCCAATTGCCGCCAAATAATCACTCAATTTCTTTTCTACTTTTTGGACAAATTGATTTCTAATCATTTCTTTGTCCGCTACTAATAGTTTAGCCATAATCTCAAATTCTTTTCGTTATTTTTAGTAATATGAATAATGCAATCAAAATTGTAAAAGCACCTATCCCCATCCCTCCCAAAAAAGAAAGTAATCTGTTGGGAGATGCCTTTACCTCTTCTTTCAAGTTTCCGTTTTCTTCGCTCATCTTGGACAGTCTTTCTTTGAGGCTTTTTACAACTAATTCCAAACTATCGCAAGAAGCTGTTACAATAATGGTGTCACCTACTTTCTGAACAATCACATTTGCTTGTCCCTTGCTTGTTTCCCTCTTTTCCCCATCTTCCATTTTTTGAGGATTGATAGTGAGGTTTACAATTGAATAGGGAATCTTTACAAGCGTGTCTGTCAGTTCTCTTTCCCAGAATAGGGAATCTTTTAATGTGAAGTTATAATTTGTCTTTTGGGAAGGGCGGGATTTGCACCCACCCAAACCAATAAAACAACAAAATAACAAACAAAAAGCAATTACCGAATTTCTTTTCATCATATACTTTCTTTTATGATTGCAGATTTCAAGAATCCTGTTATCCCTATCCTTAGGGATTTCAATTTTCCATTTCGAACAACATCCAGTTCAATGTTTCTAAAATCCCTTGCCACACTTACGCCTTTGATTGTGGCTTCTCCTATTCCGGGAAGTTCTATTGTCTTATCTCTCAATCTGTTTAGGATACAGTTATTCTTCGATTTCATGCGGTTTTAATACGCTTTTGTAAATCACGAAGTTCTCATGTCCGAAACTGATAGAGACGGAATCACATTCTTTTATCCATCCCCTTATTGTCCCTTCCGAATAATTGGAAAGGTTGGCTTTTAGAATAATATCTGTAATGTCCCTTCCAATTGCTTCGTTTTGGTAAAAGTCCCTTGTCTTCCCGTTGAAGTTGTCTAAAAGGATGGCTCTTTCCATCTTTCCGTCTGCCGACATAATAGCAAGAACAGGCTTCTTTCCTATTCGTTGCATATGACTGATAGCTATATAAGAATTACGTTCCATGGTTGATATTTATTTTATGTTCAACACGTTCTTAATTGTTTTCTCTTGATAGAAGCGTTTTCTATCCTCACTTCCGTCTTTCTTTGAAAAGTCGTTTGCCCTTTTCTTTAACATCTTCGCTTTGTTCTCGGTGGACATCATTTTAAATTCTCCTATGGAAATATCGGGAACTGTTTCGTTCTTTTCTTCTTCATAGGAAACTTGAATGCCACATACCGGACATTTGGGAAGATTTGAAGGGACAAGTTTATTGTACCGAAAGACGAACTTTGCATTTGTCATGGGAGATTTTATCCCAAACCTTTCGCAGTTTTCATTATCACAATAAATTCTTATCATTCTGAATCTGTTTGATTTTGTCCTTCAAAAGAGAAAGTTGCTTTTCCACTTCTTCCAGCCTTGAAGGATCATTTACATTGCTTTTGAGGTAGGAAAGATCATGTTCGATACTTTCCAGTCTGTCCAAGAAGGACAAGACAAAAATGTTCAAATACTTACCGTTTGCCATAGTCGAAATTATTTTGTTTGTTACTTATAACGGACGCAAATGTAACAGTATATTATTACATCACCAAGCATTTTTGTACATTTTTGTCTTGAAATTGTCAGATTTCTAAATCAGACCTTTCCGTCTTGCATATTCGGCAATCAGAATACCATCCCTATCCGGGTGTTTTAGAAGCACTTCCGGGAACAACCTTTTCCCTATATCCAAAGAAGCCTTTTTAAGCTCCGGTGCGCCTGTAATTCCCTTTGGCAGTAGCTCTCTTTGCCATTCCTTGGAATCCACAAAAATATACGGTACTTGGTAAAGCTCCAATACAGTCAGCTCTGCTTCCAACGCACGCATGGCAGAACAAGTTGCCTCAAAGCGTGCAGGATTCTTCATGGGACGTTCAACAATCGCAACGCATGGTGCGTGTTCCTGTAAATCTGCAATAATTTCTGCCAATACTTTTACATCCACACGAGAGATGTTTTTCTTTGCTTTTGTGTAATCCTGACCGGAAATAACAGGTGTTTTTACCATGTTGTAGTAGGTAAGATCTTTCCCTACTATTCCAATCGAGCCGGTCACACCATTATCTATTCCAATATAAAATTTCAATTCTGTTTCCTTACTCATTGTTCAATACGGCTTACGCCGTTCTCCTTTACTATTTTAAGCGTTTTGCATGAAGCGTTTTCATTCGAAATATGGGTGGTAACCAAAATAGGATATTGGATAAACTCCAACGCTTCGATCACATCATACAGGCTTTCTTTCGACAGCCCTTCCGTGATTTCATCAATGGATAGGAATTGCAGTCCTCCCCATTTGTTTGTTTCGTTTATCATATTCTGGATAGCAATGATAAGGGCTATTTCCACCCTTGCGCGTTCTCCACCGCTATAGTACCAAAAGTTTTCCGCTTCGTCCCGGACGACATACGGTGTTATTTCTTCTTTGATGTCCCCGTCCGCTTTTGTCTTAAATCCTTCTATTAAGATACGAAGGTCGCTGTTTTCCGCTTTCAGAATGTTATTAGCTCTCGATTGGATATTTTTCAACTGTTCCAATGCAAGGTACATCTTGAAAGACTTAAACCTGCCGATCCATTCTTTTTTCTTGAATAGAAGGGCATCCAAATCGGAAATCTCTTTGTCGTATCTGGCAATCGAAAGCATAATGTCTTCTATTTGCTTTTCCTGCGAAGACACATCCACTTTCGTAGCTTTTTCTTTCTTGATTTCCTTTATCTGCTTTTCATTGTCTTTGATATCGGACATATTGGATTCAATCTTTTCAGACAAGGTTTTCTTTTTCCTTTCCAAAGAAGAAATAGTGCTTTTGATACTTTCAATATCATCATTGATCTTGTAAATAGATGTATTGATTTCCTGTGCCGACTGACGAATCTTGTCTATTTCATCCTCTTGCTCGTTTTTTATTTGGATGAAAGAAGAAATAAGGTCTTCGTATTCTTTCAAAGATTCGTCCAAAGTCTCCATCTCGGAAACAACTTCTTTCTCCTGTTTTCCGATTTTCACTTTCTTCTTTTCCTCCTGCTCCAGCGTAGTGTCTTTCAATGTAAGGAATTTGTGCTTACATTTTGGACAAGTAATCACACCGGATAAGTTTACAAGGACTTTTCTAAGGGACACTTTCAAATCGTCATGGATTTTTGAAAGTTCCTCTTTCATTTCCAAGACTTCATTCTGATTTGCTTTTGCTTCTCCCAATTCCTTTTTAACGGATTCGATTGTCTCTTGTATCTCTTTGGTAGAAGGCAGGTAGTCTTTCTTCTTTTCTTCCGCTTTCAAAAGGTCCTCCAGCTCTTCCAAAGCGGAATTATTTTCTTTTATACTTTTGTCTGCACGACTAATTTCATACCGGAAAGAATCAATTTCTTCTTTCAGAGACTTTATCATACCTTCTCTTTTTTCGATACGAAATAGTTTGTCGGCTTCAAAGTCAAAATTGGCAGCATCTTCTATTACCTGTTTTAGTGCTTCTATGCTACCTTCTGCACGATCCTTTTTGCTTTGAATAGCAAGTTTTTGAGAAGATAAAGTGTCCAGTTCTTTTTGAATGATGTCTTTTGCTCCATCCAAAAAGTCGTAATTGATAAACCGGCTGATAAGAGCCAGCTTATCCGTATTGGAGCTTTTAAAGAACGATTTGTAGTATTCCTTACAAATAAGGAAATAGCTTTTCAAATCTTCCGGCGAAATGGCGATCCAAGAAAGGATATAGTTGTTCCCGTCTTTTACGGTAGCAAGTTCTACCGGTTTGCCGTTCAAAGACACATTCAGTTTACTGCTCCCTTTTAAGGGCAAAATACGCTCGATAGAGAGAGTTTCTTTTCTTATTGGACACTCTATATCTAAAGAAACTTTTGCTTCCTTCTCACCCCTTCTAATGAGCTTTTTATCCACACTGCTTCGGTAATTGTTCCCGGTAATGGCAAAATAGACGGCTTGCTGCATGGATGAGTTATGTGTAGGAATGTAGTTGTTTGTAACAAACATGCCGTCTTCACCGGAAACAGTTATGCACTGTTGTTCTTCTGCACCCAAACAAGTAAAGGCAATCATCTTTCGGGAAGGTTTGCCCAAACATTCCGGCACTTCAAAAAAGACTTCTTCGTCTTTCGATCTTTTCATGATTTCTTCAAGTGAGATCACATACCAGTCTTCGCCTTTATGCAAACGTACTTTCCACAAATGACTTCTGTTGCATTTGACTTCCGTCCCGTCAGAAAACGTAATCTTATAAGCAACATCAATGTCATGAAAAGGAATAGCCCTTACCACTTGGTACCCACCGGAAGGGTGAAGGATAACATCTCCTACCTTTATTTCTCTCATTTTTACAAACCCATTAGGAGTAAGGATGTCTGCATCCATTGTTAAGGCTTTCCCGCTACCATTACTTCCTTGATTGTCGTCTGTTTTATTTAACCCTACAAGTGCAGTTACCCCATCTTGAAATTCGTATTTAAAGTGTTCGAATGACACGAAATTTGTTGCTTCAATTCTAATCGGCTTCATTTTCTTCTTCCTTGTTTTCAAATGTTGTTTCTTTCTTTCTGAACGTATCAAGAACATCCTTCTTGATTTTCTCAAACAGCTTTGCATCTTCCAAAAGACGTTTTCTTGTTTTCGGGAAACCGAACCCTATCTTTTCTTCACCATAATAGATGTAAGTCCCCTTTTTGGAAAGTACACCCAAATCAAGTCCCATGTTCACAATTTCCATCACCTTGTCAATCCCTACCCCGAACCGGATAATGATTTGACATGCTTTAAAAGGCGGTGCAACCTTGTTTTTCTTACAGGTTATCTTCACCTTGTTGGAAACTTGTGTTTCTCCTTCTTTTTCAGAACCCACACGAGCAAGCTCGATCCTCTGACTTGCATAAAAAGGAATGGCAAAACCTCCCGGCGTTGTGGTGGCCGCGCCGTATCCGCCTATGTTAGACCGGATTTGATTGATGCAAAAAAGGATACATCCGGTCTGCTTACAGATGTTCTTTAGGATATTTACTTGGGAACTTAAAAGGCGAGCTGTAAGTCCTATATGTGCGTCCCCTGCCTCTCCATTCAAAAGAGCAGTAGGAACAAGTCCGGCAATGGAATCGATCACAACAAGTCCGATAGATTCTTCATTGCACATTTCCTTTGCTATTTCAAGCACTTCTTCTGCGGTAGAAGGCTGGGAAAGGATAAACTTGTCGGGGGACAAATCAATTCCTATCGCCTGCATGTATTTTGGATCAACAGCGTTTTCCGTGTCAAGATATCCTACCGCTTTTCCTGTTTTCTGCACTTCCGTTGCCAAATGGAAAGCAATACTTGTCTTACCGGAAGAAAAGCCTCCGTAGGCTTCCACAACACGACCTTTTGCCCATCCTCCACCAAGTATTTCGTCCAGTAGGTAAGAACCGGAATGAACAAATTCAATGTCCTGCCTTTTCCCTGCCACAGCATCCTTGCCAAAACGATCTTCTATTCTTGAAATAAGATCACCTAAACGATTGGGTTTCTTTTCTTCTACAGGTTGTTCGTCTGTCACAACAAGAGCTTCTTCTATCTTTTTAGTTTCCTTTTTCTTCGCCATAAAGCAGTTTGTTTAAAATTTCCTTTCCTTCTTTTTCATCATATCCGTTTTCTTTGCAGAAAGACGAAAATCTGTCTTCTATATCCTTTTTCTCCAAAGTCTTTACCTCTACGGTAGGAGCAAGGACTTCCTTTATTTCTATTTCCTTGAATTTCTTTTTGATGTCCACACCTTCTTTTGTAAAAGCATCTTTATCAAAAGCATCAAGTGAAGATTGTTCTCCCCAAACCTTTACCCTTACACGAGCGGTAGGGTTTTCTTTCTTGAACTTGTTAATAAGTGCCACCGCTTGCTTGTGTGGTGTTTCTTCTAAGTCAATTTCCAGTTTTTTGAATACTGTTCCTTTTGTGGAAGGGATAAGATCGACTTCCAAATCAGAATCCAGAAGCCAAAAACCCTTCTTTTCATCTTCCCCAAAATTGTTCTGTTGAACACTTCCCAAATGGTAAATGTTACTGCCTACACGTTGGTAATTATGATAGTGTCCCAAATACACTTTTTTAAACATCTTGAACATGGAAGGCTTTAGTTCGCTTTTTACTTCTGTACCGTCCATGTTCTTGCTACCGGTTACAGCAAAATGCCCAAATAGGATATTCTTCTTTCTCTTGTCCCCGATTTCCGCCAATTCATCAAGCAGAATATCGTCAGTGAAAAACGGCAGAAAAAAACAACAAACCCCTTCTATCTGCATACCGTCCAATTCTTCCACCAAAGTAAAAGAAGGATGATGCTTAAAGGCTGTAAGAAATGACTTTTGACTTGAATAGGATGTTTTGTCATGATTACCGGGAATACAAATTATTTGATGTCCGTTTTCGTTATACGCTTCCAATATTTCGTGAAGTGTAGAAAGACACACTTCCCTTTGAGATACCCTGTTGTCAAAAACATCACCCAGCCAGATATGGGTTTTAATACCCTTTTTACCGGCTATTTCCATTTCTTCCAGCAAAATATCTTTTATGGTAGAAGCATTTCCCTCTGACAGATGATGGTCGGTTGAGATTATAGCTAAATATTTTTTGCTCATTTGTTGTTTTGTTAGAAAGGAAGGGGACTGTATTTCAAGTCCCCAAACCAAATTAGAAAAATATGAAAACTAAAAAAAGAAGAAATTATTTCTTTTTCATTCTGGCTTTCAGCTCTTGCAATCTTGCTTTAGCCTTTAGAAGTTCTTCGTCCTTGTCCGTAGCATCTTCGTCAATAGGAGATTCTTCTTTGGGTTCTTCCTCATTTTCCGGTTCATCGTCCGATTCCGGTTCAGATGCCGTTTCTGTGGAAGTTTCATCTTCTTCCGGGAAAGGAAGTGCCTCTCCAGCTTGTGCCAAATCATACCAAGAACGAACCTCTGCTATTGTCAGATCGTCCGGCAATTCAGCTTCCGGGTACTCTTCTCCAATATAGTCTTCCAAGAACTTTTTCATCTTTGAAAGGGGAGGGTAAGAAGCGACTTTTGCTGCTTTTTCTTTTGCCGGTGCACTTGCCGGAGCTTTCTTTCTTGGAGCAGGTTTTTCTTCTTCCTCATCTTCGTTTTCCGGTTCTTCCGCTTTCTTTGACTTAGAAGTGGATTTTGTCTTTTTGGGAGCTTCATCTTCCCCCTCATCGTCTTTGCTACCCTCTTCCGGGATCAATGCAGCCATCTCCTCTATTTCAGTAAGGAAGTCATCGTCAGCAAAAATATCGTATCCGTTTTCTTCGTCAAAACGCTTCAACCCGTCAAGAGCCATATTGAAATCTTTCTGTGAATAAACATCCTTGTAGATTTCTTCCAGCGTAGGAACTTCATTCAAGAAATACTCCATATCTTCATCAGGAATAACAGTTTCTTCAAAGAACTCATCCCAAGTTTGTCCTTTTTTCGGAATACCGGCAGACAAAGAGTAGGTTTTCTTTCCTTTATCGTCTTCTCCCATTGTGATCACAAGCGGGTATGCTCCTTCCAATTGAGAGAAAATATCGAAAGAAACCGTTTCATCGTCCGACATTTCAACCGAAATTTCCTTTATGCGGTTCATCCATGTTCCGTACAATTGCAAACGGGCAAAGTCTTTTGTTCCTTGGTACACATAGCAAACATACGCCAAAGACGGGTTGATACCCCATACGAACTTGTTTCCTTTTTTGTACCCCATAATAGGGCTAAGGAATTTTCTGCGTTCTGTTTCGTCCTGGTATTCTTCGGAAGCCTTTCTTCTCACATAGTCGCAATACAGGACAATAGGGTCTTTCCCTTTCAAAAGATTCTTTCCGTGAATGTCGGCGCAGAAAACATTCTTGTCTTTTACCTCTTTGCCGGTCACCTTACCGTTCGCATCATAAGTAGGAACTTCTACACGCAATTTGGACATCTTACAAGCTACATAAGCCTTTCCCATTGCTGGAACGATACGAAATACGTTCTTTCCTTTCTGAACAGTAGCAAAGCCTGTATAGTTCTTACTACCTTTATACATTGTCTTTTCAGCCTGTTTTACTTCTGCTTCTACATCTTCAATTGATTGCTTCTTGAATTTCGATTTGTCAAATTTCATAATTCTTTTTAATTTAATTGATTGATAAATAAATCGTTATTTCTCTTTTACCTGTTTAAAAACGCTTCAATAATCTGCTTTTGTTCTTTTTCAAACATACCCACAAATTCTTTAAAAGAAACAGGTTTATTTGCCTTGTCTTCTGTCTCAAAATAGGGTACTTTTTCGGCAATTCCTTTTAAGTCTATACCATAGGCTTCTGCCGTTTCATACTGCTTGCCCGTTTTCTTTGCTGTTTCTGATTCTGTACAAATCCCATAGAAATGGTGCATTCGTACATTGAACGATTTTAAACTCTTCCGTTAGTTTGATTTCCATATTATTCTTTCTCTTTTATGATTAAAAATGTATTGATTTCACCTTCTACCAAATTGTCCAGAAATTCTTCCGGTGTTACCTTCGGGACAAGTCCCGTCAACTTTTTGTCCTTTGACTGCAACGCCCAATAGAGACTGTCTATTTCTGCCAAATGCTTTTTCTTTTTGACCAAATCCTTTTGCATGGCATGTAGCTCTGGATTGATTGTCAAAATATCATCCAAAGAACTTTCCGTAAGTTTCACAAGTCCTATGTCTTCCACTTTAACCTTTCCACCGTTTACAATAGATTCACGTCTTATCTGTGTAGCAAGTTGTGCTTTATAGACATTAAATTCCACTTTTGCAGATTCATACTCTGATTCTGCTTGTGCTCTAAGAAGCCCTACTTTGTTCAACAGGACGGAACAAGTGGCGATTTCCCCATACAAATTTGCATGGTCTATGGAAGTCACCGCATCCATGTCCAATTCGTTTTTCAAATCATTGGAGAGCAAGACTATCGCTTTATCTCCTATATTTCTTACCAGTTTCATACCCCAAGTTTTATGAATTTACTGTTACTGTTTACTTGCAATACATATTCTTCTTTAAACTTGTCAAAGTTAGCTTTTCCGCTTAGTAGGAGAATGCTTTTCTTTGAGGATAGGAGGAAGTCTGCGTTCTCCTCGTAATCGTCCGGGAAAATAACCACACGAAGGAATTTGTAATTGCTTTCAAGCAAAAGATTGGCAAACCGCCCTTTCTTTCCTTCTCTTTCTTCCACTTCCAAAACATAACCACCTACCATAACCATTTCATAGGTCGATCCGTCATAGTTTTGCAAATCTTCCACATTGTAAAAAACCCCGTTTCTAACTTTTGGTTTTAGGTATTCCCTTACCAATCCTTCGTAGTCAAAGAAAGCAAAACCGGACTTGTTCTTTTGTTGTAAAAGCCACCACCAATCCTTTGCAATCTTTTTCTTTTCAAAAGCAAGAAAATATTCATCCTTCTCTTTGTCGATTTTGATCTTATTCTTTTCCCGATACTTTCCAAGCATGAACTCCCTTGCAGAAAAGATATTGGAAAATTCCCTTGTTTCATCCATCGTATCGAACGCACCGGAATAGATAAGATTTTCAATAACGGATTTGTTCACTGCCGATCCTTTGAATGTATGACGATCAATAAATTCAGCCAAAGAAAAATACTCCCCGTTTTTGGAGCGTTCTTCCATAATCTGATTCTGTGCCTTTTCTCCTACTTGCTTTGTTGCATTGATCGCCCAATAGATACTATTATCTTTTTTGTCCGCCACAATGTTTATATCAGACTTATTGATATTTACAGGTTTGATTTCGATCCCTTCTGTCTGCTGCATTTCATTGACGTATTGAGGAAAGTCATCTTCACTTGCACGGGACAGAGCAACCGACCAAAATTCCAAAGGATAATGCACTTTCAGCCATAAAGAATTGTAAGCATTAATGGCGTATGCAGCAGCATGACTGTTACAGGTTACAATTCCATTTGCAACAAAATTGTGATTTTCATCTTCCATTTCAATGTCATACACATCTTCATTGCCTACAAATCTTACAGAAATAACATTTGCCATTTGCGCATTGGAGCTATCATTAGCAACAAACAAAGTTTTTCCCATAAGAAACTCTGCATATACCTTCCCTTCTGTTGTAGGGAATTTATGGTTTCCTGTTGTTCTTATCTTCTTCCCATCAACAAGAGAAATTTCATATACAGGTCTGTTGCCGGAATACCTAACGTCTTTTATTTTGGAAAAATACAACGAACCATTTTGTTTCATACTTTTTATGACAAAAGAATTGCATTCTTGATTGTGGAAAGCATAAAACAATTTTTCAACTGTTATTTCTCCAAACCCAAGAACATATACTAAAGTTCTAAAGCTCACACACTTATTAAAACTATACTTAGCAAATTCCTCCATTTGTCCCCAAAGAGTTTCTGCATATTTTGGGGTTACGCCTTTGCTTCCAAATCTTTCAACATAACCATTTATAAATTTAGTTTTTAATGGAAGTAAAACATCTAACTTTTTCTTACCTAATGATTTTCTTACTTTATCACATGTAACTAAGTCAAAGTCAGCAAGTTGATTGCAAATGTTCATAATCTGTTCTTGGTAGCAGTTATGAACAACCAAACCTTCGCACACAAAACTATGATTGTTTTCTACTTTCAAATCATACACTTCTTCTTCGCCATAATTTTTAACATTCAAAACCTTTCCCCAAAACAAATGTTTTACAAGGTCTTCAATGTTATTTTTATAAACATTTCCTGCTTTTATAGCTTTGGTATGACGCAAAGATTTATTCAAATTTTCCCAATTGCAATAATTTTCAACCCTATCTTTTGGTATTTTCAAAAATTGATTAGATGGAATTTGAAAACCTCTTTTACCCAAATAATTCATATGAGTAGAAGATTTAAACCTAAATCTTAATTTATTTTGAACATCACTCCAATTCAAACAAGGATATCCGTCTTGTCTGTGGGAAATATGACAATAAATACCATAAGATTGAAGTTTATAATAGATTTGTCTTACTAATTTATCGTTACACATATTAAGAGTAGAGCTTGACAATCCCCCATCTCCTTCCAATATACCGCTCAATGTGTCAATTGTACAGGAAGTTGGTAATTCTTTGTTGTAACAATTTTTGCCCCACAAACCTTCTTCTTTCAACAAAGCTATCAAAGGATTTTTTACAAAACCGGACGAAAAATATCCATTTTCTTTCCCCTTACTTCCTTTTACATATACTCTCCAAGAGCAGGCAAGAACATTATTTTCAGTTATTCTTTCGTGCTTTGTTACATTAACAAAACAAAAAGGTAAAACTTTTTCGATCACTGATTTTAAAAATTGTACCACCTCTATACTTCCAACTGTAAAATAAGGAGTGCTACTACATCTTCCTTCTGCGATAAAGAACCCTATCATCCAATTCTTTAAAGAATCTTCGTTTTCTTCTTCAACAGGAATTTGATCTTGCATCCAATAAGCCTTAATGAAGTCCCCTCTCTTTAGATTAGATGCTTCTTTCCATCCATCAGAAGTTAAAATTTTATGATCTGCTGTTACTCTTAATTCTCCGCCAAACGAAGTTACTATTTTAATAGTGTTTTTTATACCATTATTAAATTTGTCCAAAACTTTTTGATAAGAACCATCTTCGGTTTGAACATATTCGCCAACACAGATATCTTTTATTTTTTTTACTCCTTTGGATGTTTTCACATCCATTTCAGAAGAAACACACATCACAGAATAAGTATTTTTCAGAATTTCTTCCGCTCCAATAGGATATTCCGGTTCTTTTTCTCCATTTTTCAAAGCAATGTAGTCCATGTGAAAACCATTTTCCATTGGCCCAGGACGGAACAAAGAAAGTGCTGCCACTACATCATCCATGTTTTTAGGCTTCAATTTTTGAGTATAGGCACACAATCCCTTTGCCGAAAACTGGAATATGTCACTAAGCCAACCATTTGCAAAATACCTGTAAACCTCTGGATCGTCATACTCAATATCTGAATAGAGATTGATTTTCCTACCCGTATTCTTTTCAATCAGATTCAGAATATCAGTGAATTTATCCAATTGCTCAATACCAAGAATATCTTCTTTCAAAAAACCGGCTTCATCCATTTCTCCACCTTCCCATTCACTGATAATCAAATCACCCGATTTTCTAACCGGACACCATTCGTACATTGACTTTTCTTTTGGAAAGATCATCATAGCGCAAGCGTGAATAGAAGCTGCCTTTTGCTGTCCTAAAAGAAGGAAAACAACATTCATCATCTCTGGGTATTTATTCAGAAATTGATTTATTTCTGTCCTCTTGCAAGCAAGTTTCAAAAAATCTTCTTCCGTCTTTACATCTTCTATCATTTTGGTAAGCCTCCTAAGAGTAGGAATTGAAACTCCATAAATCTTTCCTACATCATTTATAGCCTGTTTTATCTGTAAGGTAGTGTATGTACCTACAGAACAAACTTGCGAAGCTCCAAAACGATTTTCCATGTATTGTTTTACTGCCGGTCGGTATTCTCCCGGCACATCTGTATCAATATCTGGAAGGCTAGACAAAACTCTACCTTTATTCAAAAACCTTTCAAAAATCAAACCAAAGTGCAATGGATTTGTATTTACCAATCCAAACAGATAAGAAATCAAAGAGCCACTGGAGCTTCCACGACCGCCACCTAACAAGATATTATTCTTTTTGCACCAATTGACAATATCACGCAAAATCAAAAAGTAATCAACAACCTGTCCGTATTTGATTACATCTGATTCTCTTTCTATTCTTTCTACAAGCACATCTTCCGAGTAATCTTCCAAAAGTTCCGGTTTGTTCTCCAACCCTTCATAAATCAAAGAATCAAACATATCTTCATTGGAAGCGTATTTTTTCTTTTCTTCTTTTGTCATTTCATAACGGGGAAGATGTCGGCTGTCAGTAGGAATTTCAAAGTTGCAATTTTCCGCAATCATATCAGCATTGCTTCTTGCTACCATATAAAATTCCTCTCCCCTTTCACTATCCCCGAACAAAGAAAGAAGTTCTTCCATGTAAGTCGCTTCATCCTTGAAATACTGATTACCAGATTTGTAGTTTACTTTCCCGTCAATCTTATTTACTACTTCTCGAAGTATGGCGTATTCCGGCTCGATATAATAAGCATCACAAATAGCTACGGGCTTCATTTTGGACTTATAGAACTGTTCAAAGTTCATCAAATAGGAGGTATCCCTATCGTTCTTTGTGTATTTCACGGTATCTACTTGCCAAAACACATTGGGTTTGTTTCTCAAAAGGATAGGAACATCTTCAAACTGTATTGTTTTTGGATCGAATACAATGTACACATTTGAAACATGTTCCGACATGTCTTTTGGAGAAACGAATTTTCCATTATCGCCACAATTCAAAACCTTGTTTAATGCAAGCAAATGCTGCCAGCCCTTTTCATTCTTTGCATAGACTTTGTAAGTATAGGTAATGTCCTTCTTTTCATCCTTTACCGGGACTTCCAGACCAAACACAGGTACAATTCCTTCTGCCTTGCAGGCATTCTGAAATTTGAGCGCACCTGCCAAAGTTGCTTTTTCAACAATCCCCAGTCTTTCTATCCCTAAGAATTTGGCTTTCTTTACCCAATCTGGATACAATCCCGTACCATTCAAAAGTTCAAACGATCCGTGCACTCCCAAGAAATTAGTGGAAAGACCTGCCATTTCACTTTGTCCCCTCCATTTTACCCGGTTCAATTTAGGCTCGTTCTCTTTTCCTTTGTCCAATGTGTACCATACACCGCCAAGGCGGAAGATATAACCATCTTCTTCGGTGCGTTCACAATCCCAACGAAAATCCTCTGAAAAGAAATATCCGTCCTCGTTAGGTTCAAAGACTTCGTATGATTTCCCCTCAAAGGAAACAGTGTAATTTTCCTTGTCGAGAGAGTATTGTATAGTATTGGAAGAAAGATATTCTTCCAACTCATTTAAAAGTCGATCCATCGTATTTTCTTCTTTTCGTTTTCACAGGCAAACATACAACTTTTGTATTCAATAATTGTATGTTTTTACAATCCTTAACCCCGATTTTAACCTATGTTTATTCGTGTATTTAAAACACTTTTGATAAACTTCAATCGGTTAAAAGGAGTGTCATTTGGTATCACTTCATAAGGCAATTTTCTTTCTATCAAAAACTTCCTTATTTCTGCATCCCAACATTTTCTTCTCTCTGCATCTGCCATTCTTTCCCCATCATTTTCTACATCCCAATAAATAGGGAAATAAAAGATAATAGGAAGCAAGTATTCGCTAACGTTTATAAAATCCAATTGTCTTTTCAATTCCGCATCTCTTTGAATAGAAGCAGGAATTTTCTTTGTAAACGTATGCACGTCTATTATGCTTCTATCGGAAACATAGCAATCTGTGTTCAGCAATTCCGCATACCTATCAAAAATCAGTTTTTGATTTTGGACGGAAGTAAAGGAAGGTTCTATCTTTCCTTCCTTTACCAACTGTCTTGTTATGCTATCTATCTTATCGAACCGGTCAAACGACCTGTCTTTCTTTAAAAGTTCAAACACAGAAGTCTTTCCGACACAAGAAGCACCCAAAAAAGTTACCGCCCTAACCATTACCGATTATCTCCATCACCGTGAATTTTATTTTCTGCCTTTCTCTTTGCCAGTTTTTCCACATTCTGCTTTGCAATGGAAATCAAAGACTGGTTCGATTCCTTTCCTTCAATGTAGACAACAAGATTCTGCAATCCCACAAGAATCTGTTCCAATGCGGTATGACAAAGTTCTTTTCTCTTTTCGGGGAAAGGTTTGCTGTAATCATCGTCCCGGAAGTATTTCTTCACTTGACCGTTAATGATACCTACCTGTTGGAGCAAATAGGAAGGACTTAATCTGTACACATCCGTATCGTCCAATTTGTGTAATTCTTCGGGGAACTCAACCGGCGGCAATTGCAATTCCTGTCTTGTCATTGCAACATACCAAAGGACGTCTCCTACTTCTTTCATGATTTCCTTTGCTTCGGCAGCATTGTCCACCTTTTCAAAAACTTCTGCCAATTCATTGGTAAGTCCCATTACTACATACGGGATAGCTACCTCTTTTGCATAACACGCTGTTGAAGCCGCGTGCGCTTCATACTCTTTAAAAGTCATAATACGAAATTTAAATTAATTGATTTACAACAACTTACCATCAAAACACATGATAAGTCTTTTTATTTTGATGTTCGAATATTCCACATCTTTTTTCTTTCCGTTCACTTTGATAGTGACCGTTTGATTCTTTATATCGTTCTTCAAAATCCGATACTCCTTGTCGTCATAAATAACAACTCGATCCGTTCCAAGCAAATAGATCATATCCCAAAACCACTGCGAGTTTCTTTTCTGTTCATTGGTGGAATACTGGAAATTGGGAATACCGGTAGGATTCAAGAACTCTTTCTCATAAAAAGAAAAATATTCTTCCACCGAAAAGAAAATAGACCGTTTAAAATGTCTTTTTGCCAACAACTCGATCCGTTCCTTTTTAAACTCTGCGATATCATTTGCCATCTTGACAAATTCGGGCTTATCAAAAATAAGGCTTCTTACCTTGTGGGTAAAGTATTCCAATTGGAGCACTTTCAAATATTCGTCTATCGATAATTCTCTGCTTCTGTCCATTTGACTTTATGATTTGTGATTTTCAACAAAAGTAGGAATAACCTACCACATTTTCTTGATTTTAGAGACGTAAAAATTGATAGGGTCATACAAGTTACTTAACACATCGTCCAGATAATCCATATCCATATCTCCCGGATCAATACCGGGCTTATAAAGATAAGCTATCTTAGTATTGAATGTTTTTGCAAGCATTAGTCCTGCACTTTTGGATTCTTCAACAGTTGCATCATCATACATTAGGATCACGTTCTCTACCCCTTTTCTTTCCAAATAGGATATTTGTTCCTTGCTTATACTGTTTCCAAAAGTAAACACACACTTCAAATCCCTGCAATCCCAAAGTTTCAAAAGATTGTCTATACCTACCTTGTCAAACAATCCTTCTACTATTATCACATCCTTTACAGTAGGAGAAAGCTCATTGTAACCACCTAATATTTTTGTAAAGTTCGTACCTATGCTGTTCTCGTACCGTAAATGCGGCTTAGAGCCGGTTTCTTTTGCCCTTTTCAAATCTCTTTTGTGCCACTCTTTAGAATACCTACTTCTACCGAGCCACCCTACCAACTTATCATCCATTTTCATTTTAAAAATGATGTAGTTTTTCAAATCCTTCTCTAAAATAGATTTGGTTTCAGAAGGCTCAAAAAGTGCATAATGATACGCCCTAAACCCTCTTTCATCTAAATAAGGGTCAGATTTCAATCTTTCAAGACGAAGGGGAAGTTTTGCTTCTGGCAGTTCTTCGGACACATCTTCGTCCACATCATCTTTCAAAGGTGTAAGTTTTACACTTAATGAATTTTGATATTCCATTCGTATAAGGTCTTTCCTTCCTATCTTGTCCAGAAAATCCTTCAATGGTTTTTTACTACCACATTTCCAACAATGGAATACTCCCCCATGAGGATTTAAAAGAATACCCCATTTCTTCGACTTCCCACAATAGGGACAATCCATGTTTTTATTGGAGAGCCACCCTTGCGAACCAAACAACCGAAGTCCGATCGCTGCCTTTACTTCTTCTTCGTCTATCCGTATCATAAACCTAAATGCTTTCCATTTTTTCTGCTTCCGCCTTTTTCTTACGTGCCTGTTTTTTTACCTCTTTCCTTTCGGAAATTTGATTATACATCTCCATCGTCCGCCCTCTGTGATAGAATCGTCTTTTGTCATAATTGGTAGCAATTGTAATCACTTCTTGACTTTCCTTGTAATCACGGAGCTTATCGACATAAATACGGGCTGTTGCGTTTGCCTTTTCTTCTATTGTTATATTCAAAGTAAACACAAAAGAAAAAGGCTTTACAAGTGTTTTATCACTTTCTGTATAAGAACGGTCAATTACCTTATCAGGATTGTTCCATACTTCAAACGGAACATCACTTGTCTGTGTGGCTGTAATAATAGGAGCACCTATTTCATCAGCTAAATTCTTTAATAACTGGGCACAAGTTTGTAGTTTTTCTTTCTTGTGGTCAGGATCAAAATCTATCTTTTTGGATATGCCGGTCTTTACCAAATCCAGAGAATCGAGTATTACCAATCCGGGGAACTTGCCATGTGTATTAAAATAGTCATAACAAAGCTGCCGGACATCCCCCATAGAAGCCTGTCCGAACTTTTTGAATCCATACACTTCAATGTCAGAACTAAGCTCTTTTACTTCTTTAATAGCCTGTTCTATCTTCTTTCTGTCCTTTGGACTGATATTGCCGGATTTGATATCGGAATAGGATTGAGCAGACCATAACTGGTCATATATTTGCATACAGGCTTTAACCCCTCCTTCCAATTGAATATGAAGAACCGGCACACCTCTAATAGCAGCAGAATACCCATGCCATTTTAATATGGTCGACTTACCCTTACCCGATTGAGCTATCCACATTGTTGTATCCCCCATCTCCATACCACCAAAAGAGACATCATCCAACCTATCTATTCCAAAAGGTACTTTTATAGGCTTTTCAACAATCATATCGTTTTCCATGCGTCTTTCTACCATTCGTTCATGAAAACCCCCAAAAACAGACTGAAAACCGCCTGATTTGGAACGAAACGACATTTCCAATATCCTTTGGGATTCTTCGGCGTTGACACGTATTGCTTCTTCCTTCTTTCCTTCTTCGTACAAGTCATGCACTTTTCTTGAAAGAAGTTCAAATTCTGTTTCTTTGACAAAAGACTGCAATTGGTCAATTGCAATTTCCCTGTCTATCAAAGCCGCCTTCTTTATTTCCTTTGCCGCATCTTGTACGACATCTTCATCAGCAAATTTCTGACAAATAGCACCAATAGAAGGTAATTTGTTCTTTTCTGTATATTGTATGATCGCTTCCCTAAGAATGAATTTGTAGCCCGACCATTCTTTAGGAATCAATTCATATTTCAAATATTCCGAAGCTATACGCATTATGACTTCATCAGAAAACATCAATTTAAAGATTTCTGCCATGAAGCCGGGATTCAGTTTGCCCATTTCCTATATATTGTTTTACACCATATTTATACTAAAACTATTGCCTGATCCATTTTCTTCACGAAGGGTATGTATAGATAAAAAATTTGACATCACTATATCATCGTGTCCTGAACTCGCTTCCAATTTCCCTTTATCACTTCTAAAAGTAACGGACGCAAACTCGCTAAACATCAACTCTACTTTTTGTCTTGTTTCCCCTTCCTTATAAGGAACTTTAATCTGTCCTCTTTCAAACATAGCAGATAAGGACGGCAGACCAGAATAGAGATCTTTCTTGTTCCCTTCTGTTGTTGTAAACTGTTCGATATTGGAAAGACCTCTTTCCCTTGCAAGTGCAGACAAAATTCCCTGAAAACCATTTGATTCACACACTATTTTATCCGGCTTATACAATCGGTTAAAAAGAACAATCTTATCTACCTGTTCGTTATGAGACATCCCCTTTGCACGGAAATAGTTTATCAAATAAAAATTATTCGAATAGTCGATACCCCAAACAGAATAAACAGTGTAGTCCGCACCAATATTACCGGATACAGCAAAGTCACATCCTACCACTACCCTTTGAAGCTCAAACGGGAAAAATTCTATACTGTCAGCAAAAGAAACTTTGTCCATCCCCACAGTTGACCTTCTTAAATACTCATAAGGGAAAATAGTTGAGTTATCAGAAATAGGGATAACCAAATACTCACGAGCAAATACAGTAGAACCAAGTTCCGTTCTTTTTGCCTTTATATCTTCAAAGGTGTATCTATCCGGTGCAAGAGGTCTACCATCCGGGAAAACAATAGGGTATTCAAACGAATAGAAGCGTTTGTCTCCTTTTATCACATTGTACAGTTCATTCGGAGCAGTTGAGTAAGGCGTACCAGACACAATCAAATACCCGTATGGTTCTACAATAGGTGTAATCGTACCTCTAAAAACTTCTTTTAGTTTTTCCCTTTGCTCGTCACTATATAAAGAACTCTCGTCCGGCATATCGTCTATGATTGCCGCGCCAACATGCAGACCACGAATAAACCCGTCCTTACCACGGACATGGAGGATAGCACCATTCTCACCTTCTATTGCTGTTTCACCTAATTTCGCCTTTCCATTCGGATCAAGTTTTTCTTTTAAAATATCGTTAGTAGTGATTTCTTCTATGATCTTGTTCACATGCACCTTTGCAAGTGTCATAGTGTTTGTGATCATAGCCGTCTCTTTCCGGTTCTTGTTGTCAACCGTATCACCTCCATAGAGCATAGGTCTCGTGTAAGAATACAATCGCCACAAAGGAAAGGAATAACACCACATATAGCTGTTATGACAAACCGTACCATCTTCTAATAGGAACTTATGGTCACCATCACAGGTAAAACCGTAATAGTCATCTTCACCAACCAAAGACACATAAATTTCCGTCTCTCTTAGTCCGTTCTTAGTAGACCTATAACCTTTATAAGAAAAACCCTTTCTAAGGTTCATTTCCGCCACTTCTACAGGAACAATGCTCCTATCGGATAGGCAAAGCAGGTGTCCTTCGCTTACGGTATAATCCATACCACCTATTTGCCTTACTTCATACATAGGACATCTTCCTCTGTGAAGCTCTAAGACTTTTCGAGGTTTGAAGTCCTGTCCCATTACTTTGTCACCTACTTTTATGTCCTGTACCTTCTTCAAAGAGCCATCCGCCATAACAACTAAAGTGTTGATACATAGACATTTGCCTGCTCCTCGGGCGCACAGGTAACTGCTCCAAGGAAAGAGCTGCGTAAGGTTCCCCCATTCCAAATTTCTCCATCCTAAATTGAAATTGGAAAGGACAGTCGCATTGAAATAATTGTACGAAAGGATTCTTAGGTTTTCATCCATTGAAGCAAACAAGTTGTCCACATATCCCAATTTTTCAGTATCAAGAGATCGTCCAAAATTCATTGCATACTCTGTCTGATCTATAATAGTTTCAAGCATTTTATCCATATCCCTTTTATATCCCCCTGAAAAGAGTTGAGATATAGTAGGAGAAGGAAGCCTGTCTATTATATCGTCTACAGTAGTAAACAACCTCTTTGCTTGCAAATCAGTCAGAATCCCACCTTTTGAATTATATACTATCGCCATGCTTTACAAAGCAAATTTTTCTCGGAAAGGATTCTTGACTGTCATACCGTCTTGTTCGGTAGCTGTTCCTTCCCCTCGAAGTTTCTTTACGAAATTTATCATAAGCAGTGCGTTCGCATAGGTATCATCACCGGCACGATGGGCGTTCACCAAATCAATGCCTTCTTTGTCGCAAATGGTATGCAGTTGATAGTTTTCAACCTCTCCATAAGCCATGTGAGCCAATTGCATCGTATCCAACGAAAACTTTACATACTTGCTTAGATCATCTCCCATGAACTTAAAAAAGTTCTCCAAAAAGGCATTATCGAACCCTACTATATTATGTCCGCAAAGCGTACATAATTGACGCGGATTTTTGTACCTTTTGAAAATATCCAGACACTTTTTGTAAGCCTCTTTTAACGAAATTGCCTTTTTATTCTGGATAGATTCAGTGATACCATGCACAGCTTCCGCTTCCGCTGAATAGGAAAGACCTTCTTTATAGTCACGCGGAAGGATCATAGATACTTCTTCACATATTTCCAATTTCTCCATATCTATGATTGCAAACGCAATTTCTATAAGAGGAATCGCATCAAAAGCCGGTTTGTCTTTCGAAGGAAGTCCTCCGGTTTCATTGTCATAGCATATCAAATACTTACTCGAACTTTTCATTTTCTTTACATTAAAATTTTCTTTCCATAAATTCTTGCCAACTCAAATTCTGCCATACAACCCTTTGATTCCTGCCAATTTGGTGCAAAGAAAACAGCATCACATTCCAAAAGTGCTTCAACGCTCCTACCCATATAATAGGAGTAGGACTCACCTTCTTCATCGCAAACATCAAAAGGAGTAACAATTTCATCACCCTTTTCTTCAAGAAACTTCTTAACCTTTTCTACGTATTCTTTCGTTTCTTTTATATCATACCCAGAAATAGGCAAACTTACATATATCTTCATTCCATTTTCTATTTTGTTTCTCTTACAAGTTTCCATAACCTTACATTGCTTCCTATCGGCACACAAGGAACAATACTTAATCCTTCTCCTAAATAGGAAGGGACTTTGCCCATTACCGCATAAGCTCTGATGTTCCAGTATGAAAACTTTCCACCATCTTTCTTTTTGTAATGCTCATTGAAATAATCTGTCATTCCAACGAGATTTAAATTCTTTACTATAACTTCCTTAGCCATAGATTATTAATTCAACACTAATTTCAATCTATCGAAATCACGGGAACAATTTTCCTCGTTTTCGTATCGGACGTGAATGTTCTTGTAAGGATTATCCTTTAACGTTACATCGTCCGGCATTCTATTTATGATTATTTCCGGTACACCTTCATCTGTGTAGTCCATTTCTGCGGAAACAATAAATATCCTTGTCAAAGCCAATTTCCCATCAGAGAATATAAACATACGCTGTTTTTTCGTATAGTCTCTTTCTGACCACTTAATACATTCTTCGGTAAAGTCAACAATACTTTCCGTATCTTGAAGTGTTATCACATCTTCCAACTTTCCTTTCAGAACATTTAGCTTCAAATCCCCAAATAAATTTGCAATGGATTGAAGTAATACCTCCATGTTTTCATCTATTCGCATAGTTGTAAAATTTATAATAAAACATAGTATTATCACTACTTAATTTTAAACGCTTCAACAGGATTCGTAACCTCATCCCTCTGCGTCCGATTATAGAGGATATCAACTCCTACCCTCTTTATGTTTATCGCAGCATTTAAATCTTCTATGCAAATAACATCATAATTATCAGCAAGATAAGTAGTTACTGAATGAAGAAAATAATTTCTTTTATTAGCAATTTTATTATGTAATCTTGCTATTCGAAGTTTATTCTTTCTATATCTGTTACTCCCTTTCTTTTTACGACTTAAATGTCTTTGTATTTTAACTATTTCAGATTGTTTCTCTCTGAAAAACTTAATGTTATCAATCACAATGCTACCAGATAATGTAGCAAAAGATTTTAATCCTAAATCTATACCGACCATTTTCCCGGTTTTATGCTTATGTAGAATCAAAGTTTCCACCAAAACAGAGACAAAATACTGTCCACAACAATTCATTGATATTGTACATGATAATATTTTTGACTCATCGGGGATAGCCCTGTCAACACGCATTTTTACCCATCCTATCTTCTCCAATCTTATTTTATTATCACCCAACGAAAACTTCTGATTTGGCAATCTATAAGACTGAATACCTGATTTCTTTTTAAAAGAAGGTCTACCGATTCTCTTCTTTCTTGTTTTTGAAAAGAATTGTTTAGATGTTTCTTGAAAATCTCTTATCTTTTGTTGTATAGCAGCAGCAGAGATTTCGTTTAACCAGGGTTTATCGGTTATCAAATCAGATTTAGTGATAATTTTAGGCTTAGGATTTGCATCTTTATCATAAGAATTAAAAGATTCGACATTGGCATTCCAAATAACACGAACACACCCAAAGGTCTTAGCAAACAATATTTGCTGAGACTTATTCGGATATATCCTGTATTTGAAAGCCTTATTCATTATTTTCTAATTCTTTAATAAGTTTTTCGGTGTTTCTTTTAAATATTTTACCTAAATTTAATTATTTACCCTCATACATCCAATTCAATTAAATGTTCATATTCTCTAAGGACTTCCCTTGTTCTCCCATTCTGTACTTTCACTACCAGCATAGTACCATCTTCCGTTTGGTAGGAATCGGTTACTTCGCCTTCAAAGTAGTGACATCCTTCTGTCCAACATACTGTCATGATGATTCGATTTAAAAGTTATACAATTTCTTCTTTCATAAAAGCCATCCATATAGTTTTACTTTGTCTGCCTGTAGTATGTCCAAACAAAGGTTTGTATGGAATTGCTTTTAAAACATCTTTTACACTTATCTCCGTTTCGTTCCATTTGAAAATAAGAGTTCCATTTGTTTTGAGTACCCGCATACATTCTTCAAAGCCTTTTCTTATCAAAGACTGCCAATCGTCCGGAAGTTTACCGTACTTTTTACATAACCAACTGCTATCACCCAATCTTTTTAAATGTGGCGGATCAAATACTACCATATAAAAAGATTCATTTTCAAATGGCATATCTGTAAAATCGCCCACTATATCAGGATTTATTTCTATTGTTCGTACCTTGTCCCGATCTTTTGCTTTTAATGTTTCGTTTCTTTTATCCATAAAAAGAACGTTTGGATTGTTTTTATCAAGCCAGAACATTCGGCTACCGCAACAAGCATCCAAAATTTTGTTTTTCATACAATTTCTCTTTCGTTAAATTCATGTAATCTGTGGCAAGCGGAACAAAGAAGTTCAATATTGTTCTTGTCCATCTTCAAATCCGGTCTTGCACCTCTTGATCTGATATGAGAAAAGAAAATAGCTTTCGGTTCGTCCCCTAAAGGCTTTCCACATTTTACACAAACATGCGGTCTTTCTTCCCATATCTCCATAAATAGGGATTGAAGGTCACCCCTGCGTTCTTTGGTTGTTTCCGTATCGCAATCTTTGCAGAGCCACTTCATCCTATTATAGATGTAATGATTTTCACCACATCTTTTACAAGGACGATATTCGTATTTCTCCTTCTTTTTCAGCACGTTACTCAAACTTATAGCTTTTAATTCTTTCAATCTGATTTTCAAGATACTGAACTCTCTTATCAACCGTTGCGTTAATAGCTTTCTTTGCTTCTTCTTTTGTGAAAAACACATCTCTGCCAATTTTAGCCATTTCACGTTCTCCTTCCGGGATGATATACTCCAGACCTCTGAAAGTAGTTGTTTCCCATTTTTTTACTTCTTTAATTTCACCTGTCATAAGTGCTGAACGCACGTCATACATTACTTTTTCTTCCATAACAATTTAAACTTTGTATTCTGTTAAACCTATCTATTAATTCACACACATAGTCCATCTTTTTCTCACTTTCCTTACTCGAAAGATAGATAAACCCGAAACTCCTTACAAACTTAGGGTTTCCAAACCATCCGTACCTTACGATCAAAAGCTCTGCTCTTTTCGTATCGTAAAAACAAGGGACGATTTTAACTTCAAGTTCCTTTCTTTTCTTCTTCATTTATCTTTTGTATTTTTCTTCACACAATTTTATGTACCTGCATCCTTTGCATTTCTTTTCATGATACAAAAACCCGTCATAACTTTCACAAAGGATATATCCTCTCGGAGAATCAAAATAAAGCTGCCTTTCTTTATCCAAATAGGAATCAGACAAGACTTCTTCTTTCTGGATAGGGTTTCTAAGGTCGTATTCCATAACGAATTTAGAGGTAAACCACATATCCTTTTGTGTTCGTTTTCTCCATCTTTCAATAGCTGCTTTCCCTATCACATTAGGAAGAGGAATAATACTCAATTTCGACACCGACAAAATAAAAACCTGCCTATTAAATTGAAAAGTAAGATAGTTCCAAAGATTCCCCACTATTTCATTTTCAAGAAAATCTTTTATCCTTTCCCTGTCCTTTCTTTTTGCATGAAACTCATACTTCGGGTTGTTTGTCAGTTTCCCCTGTAAGTATTCATAAATCGTTTCAAATTCTTCTCGTCTTGTCATTGCTGTCGAAATTAGATTATAAAATCATTGCATACAAAAGTTGTATATTTTAAGTGATAAAAGAAGGGGAAGTTTTTTGTTCCCCTGTCTCGCTGACAAAACTACAACTTTTGTAACTATTCCCAAACCAAATTAATGTTAAAAATCTCATCGGTCTCTTTTTCAACCTTCTTATAGCGGTTTTGGGTGTTCGTATCTCTCTCTGCCACATTGTTATAGTCTTCTCGAATAATTTTTCCATCAAGTACCCGTGAGAACCACAAACAAATTTCAGCATCCGATTCAATGTCACCCAATGTAACTTTATCGTCTTCTGTTGCGTCATAAAATTGAATCCAATAGGGCTTCTCATAAATAGAAGATGTTCTTGGTGTAACCGGATTGTCGTTTTCATCCTTGTTCATTCCTATTGCTCCTACCATGATTTTCCCATACGGATTCTCCGTTACGGCAGAAAACCACATATTAACGTTTTTAAGCGTTTCTGTGCCCTCATTTTTCAAAATAAGTGCAATATATTGCTCACGAGGATTTGAAGCCAAATTAAGGCTTATTTCATCAAATAAATTGCTAAACATGTCATTGGGTACAGGGGTGGATGATTTGTACCCACCCAAAGAATCGGAAATCTTAGTTTGTTGATTATTGTACCCTGCGCTTGTCGTGTAATAAAACCTTAACATACCCTTGTTATTTAGAAGTTGACATAAAAATATTTCCCAGCGACCAATACTCACTTTTCACTTCGTTGTAAACCGATACCGATCCACCTGAATTTTGAACACGTGCAATGTAATATTCATCTACTTCTTTTTCAGGAGGTGTGGAAAGACTTACTTCCGGTACTAAAGAAATGACATAATCATCATAAGTGTACAAACCGTTTCGCTGCTCGGAAGTCAATACACCTCCCAAAGGAAGTGTCCCAAGCACAATAGCTCTTAAATTCGATTCCGCTACAAATGTAGTTGCGGATGTAAGAAGTAAGTTTTGGCTGTCAATTATGTTTACAATCTGATAAACGCCATTATTCAAAGGAACAGAACCGTCTTGTTTTTCAAACCTAATAGAAACAGGAGTTGACGAAGACTGCCCTCTCACCTTGCCTGAAAAATCAACCGAACCAGACACAATACCTTGTGAGTTTACGCTTACATATCCCTTTTCGTAATTTCTTGTTTTATATGCAATCTTCACCCAATAGAAATTGCTGTCATTCGGCACAACGATATTGTCTTCTACATTGATATCTATAAAGTTCCCAGCACTGGTAAGTGCCATCCCAGGAAGTACTTTAATAGTGCCAGAGTTTGTTCCTGTTTCCACTTTAAAAGGTTCTATAAGATTTTCATCTTCTACTGGTTTGTTAACTGTATTAGGATTGATCTTAGACGGGTCATTCGTAATCATCCCAAAGGAATAAGATGCCTGTAGTACCGCCTTCATAAGCGGTGCTGTAGCAAAGAAAGAAATCATATTTGAAAGTTCTTCTTTCTCTAAAAAAACATTTCTACTAACATTTAACTTGCTCATACTCAATATTTTAATTATTTTTGACTTACTATTTCCATCCACTTGGAACACCCTCGCAATTTGTGCCTGTAAAAGTCTGACTATGACTTGTTACGTTATTGTTCCCAGATTCCGTTATCTTCACATAATTAGACGATCCAGAAAGAATTTGAATAACAGGGACAGTTCCAAGTTTCGAACAACCATAAAACATTCTGTCCATATTAACCTTTCCTACACCTGCTGATGATCTATCGTATAGGGACGTGTATGAAACTGCATAGGTCTGTTCTGTTCCTAAAGAAAGATTTGTACAGTTTGCAAACATTTCAGTACAATTCAAATTACCGCTGATATTCTCAAAATTGGTATTATTAAACTGATTTCCTATATCCACATTCACAGGTCGTGCAGATGTCCCTGGTTGTCCTACATAATTTCCTGTTCTTCCAAAAGAAGTGAGTGACGTACATCCTGCAAAGCACCTCCTAAGATTAGTAAGTGTCGTAAGATCATTAAAGAACTTAGCGGGAATTTGTTTCACACCCGTGTTCTCAAACATACTTTCTGCATTCTGCAACTTTCCATTCTTCATATCAAAAGAAGATATATCAGATAAATTCCTACAATTCGCAAACATTCTTGAAGCGTTTGTTACACTTGACGGAAGTCCCTGTCCATAAGGAATAGACAAATAAGTACAATTCTCAAACAATGACTGCATATTTGTTGCCTTCGAAGAGTAAGAAAACATAGCGGTAGACCAGCTGTCGACAAGACTTGTACAACCGACAAAGCAACCAACAAAAGAAACAATGTTTGTGCAATATCTGAACCATAATACCGGAAGTTCGGTTATGGCTGTGCAGCCTTGAAATGTATATTGCATATACTGTGCATTCGTTGAATTGCTAAATGGAGAACTTGTAGCTGATTGACCTCCTGTATTTTTCAAAGCCGTACATTCAAAAAATACAGCATGGAAATCTTCTGTGCCACCTCCCCTTCCAAAAGTACCATTGCCAACGCATGAAGTCAAACTCTTACAACTTCTAAACAAGGAAGAATGATAAACACATGAAGTAGGAACAAGTTGACCACTCGGGAGACTTGTAACCCCACTGCTCCAGAAAGCACCCGCACAAGAATTACCTGTCATTTTGGTAAACAAACCAGAAGGAATAGACCTAAGACTTGTGCAATCTCTAAACCAACAGATAACACCCCCTGAAATAGAAGGAATTGTGTTTGTTGCAATCGATGAAAGACTTGTACATCCTCTAAAGGCAGAATGGTTGTCGCCGGCAGCGTCCACATTATAAGTGCCAGAACTTCCCTGAATAGAAAATGATTCGGGCCACTGTTTGATTGCAGTAGCTCTTGTATGATTTCTGAAATTGGCATACACAGTAGAAGGGTTACTTGTATTTCTACTTCCACCTTGTACCCTTACTTCTCTTCCCACTGTTTCATAAACGCCATTTGATACAGATGGCGTTTGAGGCGATCCGCTATAAGAAACGATAAGAGCTTTCCAAAGATAAAGGTAAATACTGCTCCCTCCTGCGTTCGTTGATTCATCCCCTGTCCCTACACATTCCGAATCCGTAGCGGAAGCATACACATAACCTCCAGAAGGAGAAGAAACCGTTATCCTACCACTTCCATTTGTCTGATCTGTACCACTGTAATAAGACGATCCGTCAGGCGCGGTAGTTCTTATATTCACGAAAGCATAAGGTTGCAATACATTTTCCTTTCTAAGATAAATATAAGTTGTCGTAAGCTCATAGTCAAGAGTGAAATCTATATACGTGTCAGCTCCCGATATTGCAATATTGTTTTTCGTTTGGGATTGATAATTGTCTGCCGTACAAGTGGCATTATACGACCCTGATTGTATTCCAGTAAGTGTAAGCTGTCCTTGTGAGTTGGTGTACCCACTCTTTCCTCCATAAGTTACGTAAGCTCGATTAATATTATACCCATTTCGGGATTTCACTGTAATATGAGCACTGTAAGTCTTATTGGAAACACCTACCCTTTGTTGTGGCATTGATTCCTGATTAACTGTGACAGAACCTTCCGTAGGCTGATAGTCATAAACGGAAACTTCATATCTGTAAGTTTTCCCTATCTGCATCGTAAAGGTCGTTGTACCGTCCGACCCTGTATTTTGCGTACTAAGCCCTTCTGGTTTTACAGAAGCTCCTGAAACTGGAAGCCCTGTATCGGAATTATAAACATAGAACTGCACTCTCGTTTCTTTTCTTGGCATTGCAACATTCACCGTCTTTGGAAGGTCATTTGGTTGCACAACCCCTGTCTGGTCACTGAAATATTGCTTCGAAGCCACCCAATCATAACGCATTCTCGGAACAGAGAATTTGATCTGTCCGTTATTAGTCAGACCTGTTTGTTCTCCTGCACCTCCTTGATTAAGTGTTATTCTTGTACCGTTGGAAATGATACCGTTATCCTCTGTTACAACAAATGTAAGATCATACAAGGTTTGATCCATATAGATGCTCACCACTTGATCATTTCCATTTACAGTAAATTGCTGCTCTCTGTCCTCATATTCCTCATAGGATGCTATGACAGTGTATTGTCCATTGGGAAGTTCCAACACAACACCAGAAGAATCTTCCTGCACAAAATCCTTATCGTTTACTTTCACTTTCGCACCTTCAACGACTGTTCCTCCTGCGCCGTACACCTTGATAGTAGTCTTATAGGTAAGCTGTTTCAAGTCTATCGTAAGGTTCGAATTATTATAAAACTCATAGTTTTCCACATATACCCGTTGATGATTGTTGTCGTAAAATACATCATAAGAATATTTTCCTCCCAACACTCCTTCAAAAACAGCCTGCCCATTGTCAGAAGTCTGTTTTGTCAAACCTGCAAATCTTACGGTAGCTCCATTTAAAGACTTTTTCTCTCCCGTAAAGGTGTTGTAATCATTTACAGTAAACGTCATGTTAAAAGTAGGCATAGGATTGAAGCTCACTTGTATATCCTTATTACTGTCCACAACAACATCCCCATTTACAGGAATCCAGTTTTGCTTTTCAACAAGATAAGTGTAATCACCTCCCAATATATTCGTGAATGTCACTTTCCCATTCGTGCCCGTTCTTTTGCTTTCCGAATAAGCGACAGTATCCTCTGTTGCCAGTCTGTCCTTTGCGGTAAATGTCACATTTGCACCTTCCACCGCGCCAGTAGATGAATTTGTCACCGTAAATGTAACCGTATATCTTGGTATCAATATAAGCGTTACAGGTTCGGATTGATCGTCTTGTACATTGATGTTCTTACTTATGGTATAATAATCCGTCTTGCTTACAGTATAAGGATATAAACCAGGAAAAGCCATAAATATGGCATTACCAGAAGAATCCGTATATTTAAATTCACCATTAAAAGTAACAAGGGCATTTTGTATAGGTCTTTCATTTTCGTCCCTTACAACGAACGTGACTTTTCTTTCATACACATCTCCTTGCATTTGAATATATTCCACCTGCGTTTCTTCATCGTCTTCCAATACCTGAAACAATCTATCTTCTATATTCATGAACAAAGACTTCTCCACATCAATAGAATAATCACCAGGATAAAGTACAATAGATGCTTCCCCGTTTCTGTCCGTCACAAGACGTTTGTCTAAAATGGAAATAGAAGCTCCTTCTATGTAAGCTCCCCTATCCGACAATACTTTGAAAATAACATTCTTCTCTTTCAAAGGCTGAATATCCTCACTACCCATTATGTTTTTGTAGGTAACAAGGTAATCTTCTGTAAATCCTTTTACTCCTTCCTCGCTTGTAAGGGAATTATTAAGATAATAAGCGGCTATCACATCCTTTTCCCCTAAATTACCTTGATAGAATGGAAGGAAAAGTGGCTTTATCTTTATATCATAAATATACACGGAAGCGGGAGAATTTGACCTGTCTTGAATAAGACTTAATGACAAGAATTTCATTCCGTCTTTCATTTGAAATCCTCTCCCTTTCGGGAAATTAAGCTCTAACTGCTTTGCGTATACCCTGTTCTTTCTTGATAGAATTGCCCGGCATTCATAATACACTCCGGCTACAGGAAGTTCCAGGATTCCTTTGCTGCCTGAAACAAAATTATTGCTATCCACACTTCCGTAAGATTCCTTACATATCATAGGTTGAACAGCTTCGTTAAACACTTCCACACCGAATTTCAAATTTTGGTTGCTTGTGGAAGATGTTTTAACCTTAAAAGAAATCTGATAAGAAAGATTTTCTGAAATAGGAAGGAGCTTCGTTTTGTCAATTTCAGAAGAAATACCCACCAAAGCATTTCCAACGAAAGTCATTGCCTGTATAGGAGTGCCATTGTTGTCTATATCATCCACAATAACAACACCTGTAGGGTTCACAAGTGGATAGGCATTCAAATCTTTTACACTTTCCGTTGTTTCATACCCTTTTGTAACATTCAGAACTGTGTCTGTCCTGTTCCATGTAGGAGAGCTATGCCCCATTGTCCATCCAGTATCACGAGACATCAAAAGAGCAAATATAAACTCATCCTCCGTCTTATATCTAATAAGACGGAGAAGCTCCCCAAGTATCACGCCTTCCTTGTTTACAATATCAAGTGTTCCTCTTTTTCTATATTCCTTCACATAATTATTGAACAGATATTTCATCTGTTCAAGTGTGTTCACTTCGTCTGTCACAAGTCCTCTGTTTTCAATAAAAAGTTCAAACAGAATCTTGTTCGTATCAATCTCGTTATATTGCTTTGCATACAAGACAACAAGCGCAAAGATATGACAGACTGTTTCCCAATATGCCTTAAAATCCTCTCCGTCCTTCTTTATAAAAGTAGGAAGAATGCCGGGCGAAGATACTTTTTCAAGTACATTCTCCGCCCATTCCATTACGGCAGGATCGTTTTCTTCAAAGAACCGTTTGAATACGGTTTTATTGTAGATTTCCTGTGACATCCTTAACTTATTAATAATTAAACTTTCTCAACATATAATCCAACAAGGGCTGATAAATCATGTGTAAGAGGTTGTTCACTATTTCTTGTACATTTATATTTTATACCATTTTGGATATAGTATTTATCTTTAAATATTTCCATAGGTGGAATATAAATAATAGGATCATCTATAGTACCTTTGTGTTCTTCATCTACTACTTTCCACAAACTTGCAGTAGCCATAGAAGGTTTCCAATTATCTTGAGTAGTATGTTCTTTTATACATTCCCAAAGAACATTATCAGATAAATATCTTTCTCCTGCTTTAACCATGATACCTGCAACCCATTCTGGATAATGATCTTTAACTTGTAATGCTTCACCCGGAGTAAGATCATATGTATTGATTTCTTTAGTAATCTCTTCATTAAGAACATTCAAAGCTAAGATACGACTAAAGTCTCTATTAATTACAGGTTCTTCTTCTGTACTAGTCCACTCTTCACTATTTAACAATTCAATAAAAGTTGGATCACTAAATGAATATCTTGGAAATGATTCATCTTCAAAAGGTACTAACATTTCTTCATGTAAAATAACTTTACTCTGATCTATACTTGTTCTCATTTCGGGCAGTATTTCAATACCATGTGATTTTGCCCATAATAAATCTACTATTGCGTATTTCATATTATTTTGCTTTTAAAGTTTGTAAATAGTTATATGCTTTGATACAGTCGTCTTTGGAGAGAATTGTAGGATAAATCGCTAAGTTTTTGAAAGCAATTTTAGTATAACTGTTACCCGAATATCCTATAGTTAAGAAATTTTTACTGGTAGATTCCGTTTCTTCATTATAAATAGATTCTTTCCAGTCTTTTAAATAAATCCTGCCATCAGAACAAATTGCATTAACGGTATTTTGATCGGGAATCAAATTATTTCTACCATTTTTTATATTAATGAGTATTGGATTATAATTATAAATGACTATACTATCAAATTTTACAATACCAGCATTGTCTTTTTTCCCTGTATTTATAAGCTCCCAATCTCCTATTACAGTCCAATCATTACCCATTTCAAATATAGACGAAGTTATCTTATCATCCACCCCATCAGTAACCAGATAGCCAGCATATTCACCTTCTTCATTGTACCCGCTCCCTTCTGCAAACCCAAAATTCGACAGTACAAGATTATTACCATTGCCCGTAATGTTGGCAATAGTAGCACGATCTTCGTCCTCGTTGGTTTTGCCTACCACTGTCCATGCCTGATCGGGGAAAAGCCAGGAATAGGTTTTAACGAAGTAGTCTTTGATCTTGGCCAGTTCTTCTTCGGTGGCATCGTGGTCGAGAATAACAAGTTCCCAGATAGCAAATCTACCACACTGTTGTCCTCCAGACAATCCACATCCTACACATAATGGTTTTCCATGATTTTTGCCACCTTTTAAAATACCAACATTATTATATTGTTTTGAAGTTTGCCATGTAAATGGTGATTTTGCAAAATCTATGATACCTCCAGCACCTAAATTCCAATAGCCCTTCCCTGAGGATTCTATTTTTTCAAATGCTACACCTTCTCCCGTGGAATAATTCCTGGTTGACAACAGTCCTCCTGTCAAAGTTGTATTCAAGAAATCCTGATCCCACTGTCTCAACGCCACAACCGTATATCCCTTTTCTTTAGTCAGAATAGGGAAGTTATCACAGACACCGTAATCGTCTACTCCGTCAAAGACGAGTGCGCCAGGATAGAGAGGTAGTTGTTCGATGATGATATTGCAAGATTCCTGTAATTTTAAGAACTTGAATCCGTAATAAGCATTTTTAGCTCCAAAATCAAAACTTGGTAGATGATATATACCATCATTTTCAATTCTCATTATAACAAATTGTTGTGCTCCATTAGAAACATATTCAATTCCTTGTCCGTCTGTTAAACCAGAAACTTTGATAGTACATGATAAAACCCTAAATCCAGTATCACTTGGTGATGATTGACGAAATAATTGAGCATCTGTATTATCCTTTATTGATCTTGCATTAAAAGACTTATAAGTCCAAGTGACATCAATTCTTGATTTTACCTTTAGCCAGCTATTGCTATCATAGTTCTCGGTATATCCACCTACTCCGCTCATTCCAGGCCAAGCGAAATTCTTCATCTGTAAATCATGTCCATTGCCTGTAAGGTCTTTCCATACAGGGTTCTCTGCCATCTGTTCATTAGTAAGACCTAATGCTGAATACCTTGCAATCATACCAGGTATAGATGGAAAAAGAGCTACTCCACCCCCTCCCCTAAATCTCCTAAAAGGAATTGCATTAATATTTCCTATTAAATTCATTGTCAATTCCTTTCCTTAAAAACCTATACTAAGATTGGTTGCCGTTGTCCCTTCTTTCAAAATCTTCTGAACCATGTACATGAGTGGCATTCCTATATTTGCACTCACTTCCGCTTCCGAAATGGTATATTCCATTCCACCTGAAAGGATTACCTTAATTGCCCCTTCTGAAAGAGGAATGATTACAAACGAAACTTCTTGTCCGTTTTGGTCAATCAGCACAATATCTTTATCAATTGTAGCAAAGTTCCATGCACTGCTGATTAAAGAAGGTGCAGCTTCACCATTAGTAGTTATCAGCTTATTGGAATTAGCTGTTACTGTTCTTTTAACTATATCCATGATTATGAAATTTTTAAACGTTTAAAAACAAAGTATATACTTACCCACAAAGATAGTCTTTTCTCAAAAAAAACACGATAAACTTGCACTTCTTGGTAACTATATATTAGTTTACACTAACACATTTAAAATCTACAACTTTAAATATTTCTGTAAACTGGTATATAGTTACCCTCTCCCTTTAGTTTATCAAATAGGTTCATCGTGGTAGTATATACAAAATATACCTTCTCCTGGTTTCGTAATATTTCCCGCATCATCATCTGCCGGAGAAGATTCTTGTCCAGAACCATACCCAGCAATTCTTGTCTCTCCTCCGTCTGGAGAAGTGTAATTAGAGCCACCATAGCCCGCACCTCCCCATGCAGATGCACCGGTTCTTTTCCCACTTTTAGTGTTCAAATATCCCGCTTCACCTTTACTTGTGCCTCCAAAAATAGACTGGACAGGGATAACAACTGAGGATCGAATAGGCTTGGTTACGCTTCCCAAAACAGGACTTTCGTAAGTGCTTTTAAATCCATATCTACCGTCTCCACCTGGCGCACCATCTGGTTGCATTCTTAGTCCTACGGAAGAATCCGTTTGCTCTTTTGCGTTTCGACTTCCGAAACTTCCACTACAATAAAATGTACCTGCCATGTGAGCAGTTATAGCACCGGAACTTTTTGCGTTATATACAGAATAATTAGATAGTCTGCTTTCTTGTGGCATAAAAAGATCAGCTTCATTACGAGCCTCGCTTACCCCATTGTAAGCTGTATATTCATAAGTTGTTATTCCTAATTTTATGGAATATTTTGTGCCGTATGTCCAGCTATCCACATTTGGAACATTGCTAAATGTAATTTTAGCTATTCGACCATCTGAAATATCCGATATCAATATATTAGGAATATATACAATTTGTCCAGTTGTTCCGCCCAGCAATACAAATCTATCCCAAGATTGCCAATACTCAAATTTTCCGCCTCCCCTTCCAACTATCAAAAGGGAAACGTATTTGTAAAAAGTATCTAATTGGTAATTGGATTGGTCACTTGTTATCTGCACCAACTTGTTCAGTTTGGATAAGGTGTATTCCAGATTCACAGTTTGATCGGCTGTTTGTTCGATTACGCCTGTTGTATTGATAGGTTCAAACCCGGCATCTCTTGTAACATTAATAAAATAATTTCCAGCAGGAATCTTGTAAAACGCTGCATTGTTTGAAACATTTGTCGAAGCCTGTTTTTGAACACCATCCGAACCAGTGAAAGTAACGTTACCACCAGAAGGCAATACCTTTACAACCAGATTATAAAGAGGGATAAGATTCATTTGTACCTGCATTCCTTCACTATTCACAGTAATGCTTTGGGATGTTTCTTTGGAAAAATCCCCTTCCGGTACATACAAGATATACTGTCCGTATGCGACATTGGCGAACGTTACGGTAGTGGTTATATTTTTAGTCTGAATCACCTCCAGCCCCGTACTGTCCTTTAGTTGGATTTGGCTTGGCATACCTTGCATTTGTCCAACTCTTCTTACCTGAACATTAATAGTATTGTATATCTGCAAAAGGAAGGTGTTAAGCGCAGTTTTCCCGTTTGCTTCAACCGTTTCCTCTTTGCTTTCAAATCCATCTTTAGAAAAAGCTACTTTATAGCTTCCGTCTGGTACAAATAAAACGACTGTCCCGTTTTGTGAAGTTGTACCGGAAGCCATCTGCACCCCTCCTTCCTTATTTTCAGTCACAACAACCTGTACGCCGGAAACGTCAGTTGCCCCGTCTAATGTGTTCCTATGGACAACTACTGTAAGCTCACCTGCAGGTTGCAAAGTAACCTCAATTGTTTTCGCTTCATTTAATACACCGACTTTCTCGTTCTGCGTTACATAACCATCAGCACTGACCTCATAATCATAATCAACGCCTAATGCAGCAGAAATAACAGCTTCTCCATTGTTATTTGTATTCTGCTGATAATTGTTTGATGCAGATGTCATTTTTACAAGAGCGTTCTCGATAGGAATTGCTGGATTAAGCAAAGGAAGAAGAGTAAAAGGTAAAACTATAAAACTGCTATTTTTAACTGGTTGAAGAGATTTTCCATTTTGCCAATAAAGAGCCGCGTTATTAGTAGGTCCAAACTGGGTACATGTTTGAATATATTGGCTCCCCCATAAAGAAAGACCCAATGTACGCAAAATCTCTTCCACCTGTGTTCTGTAAGAATACAAAATATTTACCTCACCAAATGAAGGTAAATAACCACTTTGTCCATTCCCAAACGCATATGTCTTAGCATATTTTGCCGCAAGTGCGTTGTCAATTCCTAAAACAGATATTATCACATCAGTGTAAATAAACCCATGTGTTGCTTTACTTAAGTTTGAGATTGGTATACTAGAACTTAACAACGGTACATTGGGAATCAAAGTGTCTCGCCCACCAAAAGGATAGCTTTGGGCACTTATGGCTGTCGATACCATGAACGAATTGGTATCGGTTGAAATGCCTATACCACATACAGCAGACACTCCTTTACCAGATGATACCCATTCTTCTTTTGTGTAACGATTATTATCTTTATCGTAAATATATACACCGTTTGGAACAGGATTGTATTCATAGGTACAGAAAGGACGAACTGTATATGAATTACTTTTGGTCGTTCCCCTTTTTGTGCCATTAACCCAACCAAAAATCCAAGCATTATTTGAATTATGTTGTGTCGAAGTCCAATATGAACCACTACTCAATGGGTCTGAACCGATTATCGCACTTATTGAAGTGTCAATCTTAACTCTGTTTAATTGAGCTACACCCCACTGTCCACAAGAAGGCAAGAACCAAGAATTTGTACCGAATCCTTCTGTAGAATAAGCTGCGCACTTATGTGCCGCCGTGCTTTCCGTTGGTTTCGCAAGTATGATGTTTTGAGAATTTGTCTTACCTGCAAAATCACAAAGAGCTAAAGATTCATTTGTTTCGGTGACTACATTAGGAATAATGCCTAATGAATTTGTCCAAAAACTGGCAGTCAGATTTTCCAAACCTATGAAGTCAAAATCCTTGCTTCTTACATCAGTAATGACACCGACACAAGTTTTAGTACCGTCCAATTCAGTTGACCATGTTTTGTCACCATATACAAAATCACCAACTTTGGGACGGGAAATAAGTGATGAACCTTGTTTTGAAGTTACCTTAAATGTTACATCTACATTATTTGCAATCAAAATTTCTTTGTTGATGGCAGGCGCATTTACATTCAACGTGCCTGATTGTGCTTCCAAAGGAGAAGGCGGGGTAACTGTATAATCATAGTTCCCATAAAGAACCTTGTCAGCCGGAATATCCGAACTTATTGCCTTTTTGCCATAGAAAGAGAATGTGATATTCAAATCTTTCAAATCATCTGCGGATAATGTACCTCCGTCAAAAGATTGCACATGCACTGACCAAATGGTAGAATTACCTATTGTTTCTGTATCCAACAAAAGATCAGAAAGCTGGAATCTTTGAATTACATCATTTCCCATCTCCACCGTTAAGGGAGCGTTTTGCGAGCCATAAGTTATAACTATCTTCAGATTGGACGGAACACCACTTACCTTAAAACCAAAATCCAAAGCCTTGTGATAATCCACTGTCTTTTCTGTGCCAATTTGGAAAAGACCATTCGAAAACCCTATAAGTCCGGCATCCACATTAAACAAAACATAAGTCTCTGTAGAAGCTGTCGATGTCTTGATCACGCTCGTTAAAGTAAGGTTCTTTTTCGTTTTATCCCAGCTTCCCTCCCTGCCATCTATTTTATTTGAATTGTAAATTCTGGTAAGACTTTCCGTAATACCACTATTATCCTTATCCTGAACAATTGTCAATGGAGAAACAATTACACCATTGGGGAAATAGGTTTTTAATTGATCTGTTATTACGCCGTCCGCTGGAACAAGATATTTCTCATCTTCTTGAAAAACAGGACAACTGGAAAAATCCGCATCGCTGTCTTGTGACCACTCAAACTCTCCACCATCAAACGTCATAGTAGCTACACCAGACGAGTTAGTCGTCCCTTTGTATTTGTTAGATGAATCGCTTCGATCTGTCATTTCGATAACGACATTCTCAATAGGAGAACTATCATTTTGATTTTTTACAGTAAATGTAACCGTTGAAATTTGAAGCATCTCAACCGTTATGTTCTGATCTCCACCAGCAATTGTAAATTCACCTGTTACATCTTTATAACTAGATTTCTTTGCTGTATAGATATACTGTCCGTTCTTGTAAGTCAAAGTAAGAATGCCGTTAGAAGCAGTAGCTCCACTTGCAACAGGTGTGTCTGGAGATTCTGCCTTGGCAAAACTTATAGCTACATCTTGTGTGGATGGAACAGTCTGGAAAGTAACATTGTATTTTACATAATCAGCCAAATCCAATTCAATGACGCTTGCGGCGGTTGCCACACTAAATGTTCCGCTTGGCACTTCCACCAGATTAGGATTATCCGTACTTGTAGTAGGAATCTGATATTGATAATCCCCTGTAGGAAGAGCAATTGCCGCGATACCCTGACTGTTTGTTACAATGGTTTCAGGAAGTGCCCTTGCGCTACTTTGCCCTACAATTATCTTTACATCCGCCAAAGCAGAATTTCCTACCTTTGTATGGAATGTAACTGTCGCTCCAGGAACAAGTGTTATCTGTACACTTTTTTCAGCTTCTTCGATTCGCACATTTCCTGTCCCGTTTAAAAAACCTGTTTTTGAATAAGCGTAAGTATGCGTTCCTGTGGAAAGATTTATTGTTGCTATACCGTCTTGCCCCGTTGTGATTGTATCATTACCATCAATAGTAATTTCAACGCCTTGTGTGGCTGGTGAAGTTGTAAATGTAGTTTCAAATCCATAAGTCAATTCTATCACTTTCTCCTGATCGGCATCCTGAACACTTCCCACTCCTTCTTCCGGCGAATATCCTGTGAGTGACGCATTCCAATCATAAGCACCGTTTATTACCTGCACAGGATCAGTTGTTCCATCATCTTTTGTTTTAAGACTTACAGTATTTCCACTTAATATGGCCGGTCCACTTACACTGACAGTCACATCTTTTAAGCCTGATTTTCCTGCGGCGGTCACTTTAAAGGTAAGATTCCATATCTTCTTCAATATCTGCGTAAACGTAGCCTCTCCAGTTACTTCAAATGAAAGAGTTTTAGTCTTATAGCTGTTCTTCATGAATGAAGCGGTATATTTACCAGCTTTTAGACTGATTATCGCTTCTCCTGACGCATTTGTGGTAACTGTCTTGTCCTCATTTTCTATATCGATAGACACTCCTTGCAAAAGATTGGGCGAAGCCATGTTATCTTTTACTACAAACGTAATATTATATGATATAGGGGTAAGTTGAACTAATACGTTCTTGTTGCTACCGGAAACTTCCACATTACCTTGTGTCTGAACATAACCTTCCTTCGTTACCGTATAAGGATACTGCCCGTCAGAAAGACGAACCGTTACCAAACCACCCTGCGAAGTCTGATAGTCCTTTTCGTTGATATGAATATTAGCGTTTTCAATTGCAGCACCTTCATCTGTCTGTACAGTAAATACAATATCGTATTTCTTGTACTTCATATTTACAGGAAAAGACGGAATATCTGCACTTACAACTTCCAGCTCGCCTAAATAATCGTCCATACCATTGGCAACCACCGTAAACGGATATGTACCATTTTTTAACTGCAAGGACACCTCACCATTATCCTGTGTCTGATAAGACGTTGCATTTATCTCCACTGTAGCCCCCTTAATAGGTTCTTTCAATGGATTTTTTACCGTCATTATGACATTGTAAAGTCTTGCCTTTAAACTTATTACACTACTGTTATCACTGTCAAGAACAGTAACCGAAGAACTGCCGTCATAATATCCCGACTTTGTTACGGTATAAGGATATGTCCCGTTTTGAAGGCTTACAACAGCTTGCCCTCTTTCATTTGTAGGATAAGAAGAGCCATTGATATTTACTGCTGCTCCTTGTGCCGGACTACTGTTATCACTGTCAAGAACAGTGATAACCACATTATAATGTTTCAATACAAGGGTTCTTTGAATAAATGTATCCTGTCCTTCTACGTTGAACGATCCGGTCAAATCATCATATCCCTTTTTCTGCACGGTGTAGCTGTAATTTCCACTCTTTAATTTTATAGTAGCTTGTCCAGAACCGTTTACATTCAATACTCCCGCCTGTCCTTCTATTTTGATTGTAGCTCCTTCTGCCGGATTCCCCTGATTTACCTGCGAAATATTAAATTCCACATTGTATAAAAAGAAATCCATCTCAAAGGTAACGTCCGCATTCTGGTTGTTGACCTTAATTTCCCCCTGTAAAGTATCATACCCTGTCTTTTCAATTATTACAGGATATTCACCATTTACAAGTGGTATTTCCGCCTCTCCATGCTGGTTCGTAAGATATTCTCCATTGTTCACCTTTACAATGGCATTCGGTATAAGCTGATTTTCCTTATCCTTTACAATGACAGTAATCGTCCATACCTTAAATTCCAATTCAGGATATACTTCTTTATCTCTACCATCCACAACTACACTGCCAGAATACTCATCATATCCCAACTTTTCAATAGTGTAGGGATAGTTCCCGTTCCTTACGGACAAAGAAGCCACACCTTGCAAATTGGTAGTGGTGGTTCTGTTATCCATCATTACATTTGCATAAGAAACAACCCCTCCCTTTTCGTCCGTCACATGGAAAGTGACCGTATAGGGAGCTAAAACCATTTGTACATCAATGGAAACACTACCGTTCAACACTACAAACATTCCTTCTACGGGGATATATCCCGAAGCGGAAACAATATATTCATACTGTCCGTTTGCAAGTTGGATAATAGCTTGCCCATTGCCATTTGTTATAACAGCATTGTTCCCTATAGAAATATTTGCACCTTCCACAGTGCCACCTTCCGAATCTGTCACATTGAAATAAACCTCTTGATAAAGGTTGAGTGAGCTGTCGTTGATGCCTACAAACAAATCCTCCGGTTCAGACGGGTAAAACAACGGAGAGAGGTTGCTATCAGAATCGTACAAAATATTTCCGTCTTGATCGCGCATCACAAACCCCCTTATACGCGGAAGCTGATTTGCCGGGACTTGCTGATCGTAATACGGAAAGAAATACTCGTCCGGCACATATTTTACGCCATCGGTCTTTTTTACAATATCCAGCAAATCGTCCCATTCTACGATTTTTCCAGGTGTCCAAAAACGAAAATCAAGATATTTAGTAAGGTTCACTTGTATGTTCTGACGCACAGTAGACACATCGTAATCCGGTTGAAGCTGAACGCGGAAATCCAACCCCCTTTCTGAACCCACATAGAACCAATCAATATTCTTGATACCAATACCAACTACTTTCCCTTCAATATTCAGTTCTGAAATACCAAAATATCCTTGTGCGCTTTCAAGAAGTGTATCAAGTTCTTCTTCGGTAAAGAAAATACCGTTCTGCGAAACAACATAGAGATTATATATGCCCTTTTCGTCCAGACCGGCACTCATTACTTTTAAGACACGATCGTCTATGTTGCTAAGTGTCTGTGTCCAATATTCTATTGTATTCTTGCTAAGGATATTCAGATTGTTCTTAATACGGATTCTAAACGTTTCATCATCCTCACTATCACGTCCTCCAATAGCATAATATTCATTCGTACATTCGATATGACCTTGTGGCTGCGGAGAAACATTAGTAATGCTATTAGGCGGTACGTTTGTGGAATACCCTGCGTTGATACTTCTTACCTTTACATATCCGTAACCACTTTCCCCTACAGTCAATGCTTCATCAACTTGGAAACGAATACCATTTTTATTTACAAAAGTAACAGACGTATCATATACTGTACCTGGATCAGCAGATACCCTTATATATGTCGAAGAACCCAAAGCACCTTTACGCGGGCTGACACCATACAAAGCAGCAGCCTTATCCAGATAAACGCCTGTAGCTGTATCTGGAAATATCTGCGCTTCCTTTATGGCAATATCCTTCATTGCCTTTTGAGCAACTTTCGCTACACCGAATGCCGTAGCATTCACAACCGAACCGTCAGCTACATTACTTACCTTAGCTGTCTTATCTAAAAACATCTCTATAAAAAGATTCTTTAGATTGGTTATTGTTGCACTTGTTTTTGTAATCATCTGAATATCAATTATATAGGAACATTTACTAAATAATCTTTCTTTGTTACCGTTTTACATTGCAAAGAAAGGAACACGGCATCTTCCTCTCTTTTTACATCCATCAACTCCACAGAGTCCCATCTTGAATCCCTTTGGAACATGTTCATTACATCCTTAAAAATAGAAGGGTACTGGATTGCGTTCACCGTTGTTCCTATGAACTCATTTGCAATTCCATAATCCTTAAACTCTGGTATAGCACCTTTTTGAGAAGAAAGAATAGTATCCAAAGCCTGTCGGATCGCATCATCGCCTATCACTATCTTTAAATCGTCATTCTCAAAGACAAAATTCACATCTATGTCACGTCCCAAGATATTATCTCCCACAAGTACATCCACAACAGTATCAAGATAATTATTCCCAGCGTTCTTTAGATTGATATAGAACTTGTTTCCTCCATCAGAGAACGAATAATCAGTTTCTTCTATATACTGCGGTATTGTAATATTCATCCAATCATCTTCCGGGTTGGTACTGTTAAGCTGTCTGGATACATCTTCAAACCGTTCCCCTGTCCGAAGTGTCTTTTCCATCTGCAAAGTATTGTTCCTGTCTAAAGAAGAACTTCTAAGCCACCTTGCGGAACTTTTAATAGTGGAAAGTTTTGTCTGTGTCTCTGTAAAGTTGTCCAGAATATCCCACATGGAAATGTCATCCAAAGTATTTTCATGTAGGATGAACAAAGGCTCAATCGTTTCCGATTCTCTCACAAGTTCCACAAGGCGCAAAAAAGAATCCTTGTCCATCTCCCCACCATTACTATAATAGTCCACAATAAGAGGATAATCGTTGGCACAGAAATCAACAAACTTCTGGAAATATGACTTTATATCATATCCCGTTACGTTGTAAAATTTTTCGAAAGCATCATCCATTGCCCAACAAACCTTTAGAGATTGAACTTGCAAATTCATTTATGCCCTTTTGTATCACATTAGAGGCGCACATTTCCAAAAGCGAACCTTTACTACCACTTGTTCCCGAAACCGCTTCTAAAGGAGCTATAACAGTCATTTCAAGATTGTATTCCCATATCATATTCTTTGATATACTCTGACTGAAATTAACGCCACGCGGTGGAATCGTAACAAGATAGCTTTCTCCAAGTGCCATGTTATAGAAGAAAAGTTTCATGGGAAACCCGTTCTCGTCCACTCCGTTGCTTTTATCTATGATAGATTGTAATATCTTGATACAACCATATCCCGTTTTAATACCAGCATCAAAGGAAGGCATAGTGAGAGAACTTGTAGATTTTCCCTGTAATTGATAGAGATAACGCTTTCCTGCCGAGATACTAAAAGCTGCACCTGTCAACGAAACGCTATCAGAACCGCTTAAAAGAATCTTGAATGTCCTTCCAAAGTTTCCCTTTATCGTAATTGTCTGCGGCATAAAAACAGGAGAAGTAAGTACTGTTATACCTCCTGCCGTGTTGACTACCGTAGTTCTTTTAGGTTCACTCTTATCTATACTCTCCGGGCTGATAGGGAAAGTAAAGACATCAATTGTGTTCCCTTTGGAATCTGCCAACTCCAAAGAACACATATACACTTCAAAATCATTCGGGAACTGCGCTGCCATCATGGAGCGACCCAAATTTTTAAGTGTCGATTTCGCTGTTTTTACCACTGAATCCAAAACTGCCACGGCTTTATAATTGGTAATTATATACAAGTTTACACCTGTAATATTAGTTAATAAATTTCTTAACTGGGTTATACCCAAACCCTGTATAGGGTGGCATTACTGCATCCCCTTTTACTTTTCTCATACTGATATATAGTTACCTTATAATTTTAACTTGTTCAAAAGTACGAATTTCTTCCCCAATATCCTAACCCTGTGTTATCTTTTCATTCTCATAATCAGAAGCAACAAAACTTTGCGCCGATTGCATGGGAGATGTAACGGGAACAGGAGCGGGACTTGGCACGCCAGCCGTTGCTCCAACAAGAAATGAACCTGCTGGAACATTGTGGGTATGGGAATTGAATGTATTTACAAAACCATTCAATTTACTTGTAAGATTATCCAGTTCAACCAGACCTTTCAATCCCCCACCATTGAACTCAATAATATCGTTGTTCATTTTCAAAGTAGATGCTCCCGTTTTCAAATCTAACTGTTCTTTCGTTATCGTGCTTTGTACATCTTCCCCAATCTTTACCGATACACCGGAATTATCCACTTGCAAAGATTGTTCCATTTCCTCCGTTTTCCAATGAAAATAAACCTTTTCCAAATCCATAGAGACTTTTCTCTCCTCTTCTTCCGGTTTTTCTGGATTCACAACCTTTGCCTCTATCTGTGTGTATCCCTTTACGGAAACATTTGTTCCTCCGGTCACATTCACGCTTCCAGTGGATTCAACAATTACCTCCGATTCTTCTGATCCTGTAGCAAGTACCTTTACGGATGCTTTTTTAGGAGAATTGATAGAAACAGAAATTGTATTATCAGTAGGGTCAACCATCAAAGAGGACGTCACATTTCCTATTGTTTTTCTAAACCGGAAGGTATTCTCTTTCCACATAGGAGATTGATCGTTTCTACAATAACTTCCTACTACAATAGGAATACCGTCATACGGATTAGTAGCTATCACCACTGCCGACCCTTGCTCATTTTCTTTTAAAGGAAACTCTATATTCGCCAACACTTCGTTTGTGATATATATATCCCTAAAGAAAACACCGCCATTTCCCATAACAGAAACACGCCCGGTACGAAAGCAAGTCTCTACATACAAATCCCTGTCCACTCCGTTAGGAATGACTATAAATCCAAATGAAATAGGTTCAGAAGAACCATTTAATTTTCTTACCTTTCCCCCTGCCATAATTAACTAAACATCTTACGATTCAAAAAATAATCAAACTGATCTTTATCCACTTTAGGCATGACAAGCGTTGTTATTTTATCCGCTTCTGCTTGCTTTGCTGCATTTCTTATTTCTGTCAAATCAATCAATTTGAAATAATCCGGTTTGACATCTTTACTTTCTTCTCCGGCATTATCCTGCCGATTCTTTACATTCGAAAAAGAGTTAGAAAGAATCGGCATATACATACCTCTTTCTACTTGTAAAATCGTTTGTCTTTGCAAGTTGCCATCCAAGAACGAAACATTGTTTACAACCGAGGAAACATAAAAGAACTCATTTGTCGGCTCAAAATAAATAAACGTCCCAACCTTTATTCTTCTATCCCCATTGATCGTAATAGTCCCTGTCCTTGTAAACGGCAAATAAGCTGTTGATTCCATAATGTAAATCAAATCGTTTGTTGCAGCCGCCTGAAAATTTGCAAGAGATCGGGTTGCCTCTGTACCTTCCAAATCCTTGTAATTCAAATATTGATCCGTAAAGGACATTTTCTTGTTACCAAAAACTTCCGCATACTCATTCAAATATACAATAGGAACAAAGGCAAGACTTGTTGTATTTGTCTGCCCGGCATGATTGCTCATTACTTTTAACTGATACCATGAATAACTTCTTGTGTCATAAGACAAATCATATCCGTGCATGTTTTCAGACTTAACCGTAATGTATTGCCCATTCTTATATGCACCCAAAATAGCATCCTTGTTGAACGGTGGTTGCCTTACCACAAGGTCTATTGTATTAACATAAGTATCAAAATAAAACTCAACCAAAGGGAATTGACAAACCCTATTCATATACTCCAAAAGTGTACCGTTCGGATTGGCAATAGAAGAATCTATGAGCACCCTTTTTTCAAGGACATCTTCCACAAACACTTTGAATATTTGCCAAATTCCATTTACAAATTGTTTTTCGTCTACACCTATATCGTAACTTTCCGTTCTTTTATCTTGCCATGAATCAAACACACTATTCTTTGTTATACCTATGTTTGACATCACATTCACAATAAACCAAATACATTCCCGGATAGGCTTCATTTGATACGACCACAAAAGATTGGAGAATGCACCTGTAAGGACGTTTCTTTTAAACCAAATACTATCTTCGCTCATTTCATACCAATGAGAAAATGTATCGGTTGCATTAAGCAAAGGGATAAAATAGCAACCATCATCTGAAAACAGTTTGTTTATATCCCGTCCTTCTATTGTAATGGATTTTATGTTTCCTTGTGCTTCATAAGATGTGGTACAAGTATCTACAAACCCTATCATATCCCAAATATTGTCCTTTGCTACTTTAGAAACAGGAATTTCCAAATCGACACGTTTGCCAAAATCCACATCTCCTTTATTGTTTTCTTTTTGCAAACGTTCAAACCGTATAAAGACAATATCGTTGTTTTGTATAAATTTCTCTTGGAAGGACTTGACTTGCGCACCGGTATTAGAAACTGTATTAAATTGTTCCAAAACAGAATCCCCAAACTTAAATGAACTTCCATTAAAATAAAAAGGTGCTAACAAAATGCTAAACTCTCCTGTTTGTTTAGATTTAGTTGTAACCGTCTGCAACACATAAGGAGATAGGTCGATCACTTTGTCAATTGATTTTATGTACATCCATACCCGGATGTTCATAGATATTATTTTGGCATTTATCCCAATTCCTTCCAATGCAGAAGTTACATTTGTATCAGGCAAATATTCAGGATCACTTATCAGTTCTTCATAGTTATCTCCCCAATATGCTTTAAAACTTCCTTGTGAAACAAACTGCCCTTCTTTTGCGGCTTTCACAAGAGAAATAGGTGTATCTCCTTTAGGACACCACAAAACCGTCCCCTGCTTTATATAAGGCAACGTGCCGGAATCATAGTCACTTTTGTATTTGACTTGTTCTTCTTTATCATACGTTCCCCAAATGATATCCAGATTTGTGATACCCTTACCATTTTCAACCTTCATCAATTCAGAGGGTGTAAATTTCTTTTTCCCAGACGGAAGAATTTTTTGCCAATAATTTATAAAGTCCTCCGGTTTTGCTTGTTGATAGCTTTCCAGAGGATAAATAGGTGGATTTTTTAATTCTTTATTTTTTTCTTCTGTCATAGATTACTCCTCCTCTTTTTTTGAGCCTTTAAGAAAACCATATATCAAAAGAGATGGAAAATTATGAAATGCAGTAGATAGCTGCTGCATAGTTGATCCATCATTCTTTTTGTACGCTTCCATAAAACGTGTATAATAACTTTCCACCAAAGACGATGTATCTGAAATGGACGTATAAATACCATTTATAGCATTCAATATCTTACCCAATCTATCTATATTCGTTTCCCCAATACCAATCATCCTATTTTCATAAGCCGACATCATCTTTTCTCCTGTCGTAACAGTTCTTTCGGCAGCAGTAGGTTCATATCTATTTGTCGGATCGTTACGTTGCTGTAAGGCTTGTTCCGCTTGACGAACCGTTTCAAATATCTTCTCGTAATCAAAATTACCACCTGCCGTAAGTTCATTAACATCTGTCCATGTAAGGTTTGTGAAAGCTCCCTTCATAAGATTACGCATCATTTCAAGACTTCCGCCTGAATATTGCTGTAAAATCTGCAAAAATTCTCTCATAATATCAGGGTCTTTCGTCAAATCGTCCATTTTTGCAAACGCTTCCGAAGGTGTGCTGGCTCCTGTTGCCTGTTGTACCGCTCTAAGAAGTAGGGTTTGTGTTACTTCATCCTGTGAAATTCCTTTGCCCATAAAAGCCTCTTGAACCCGTTCAAGCTGTCTACCTTCCATTCCTGTTTGCAGACGAACGGCACGCATAATAGCAGCTATGTTTGCCGCATCTATCTCACCTGTTCGAGAAAGGATATCATCAGCAGACCGAACAAAAGTAGTCATACTTTCATCCATAGTAGAAGCAATTTCACTAAGCGGAATTTGAAGTTGCTTCATGGTTTGTTCAAAAGACCGGATAATAGCAGATGAAGAAGCTGTTTGTCCTTCTTCTGTACGAGCGAAACGCATTGCTCCTTGCATTCCCATTACCGACTGATCGCTAAGCCCGTATAAACGCTGTACAGCCATCAAACTTTGTGTTTCCGGTACAGGTGCTACAGTTACTTCTTTTCCGCCGGCGGCACGAATAAGTTCAGCACGTCTTTGAATGTATTCACCTACATTCATTCCCAAAGCAGAAGAAGCGTAGCTACCCTCTCTGAAAGCCGTAGCCATAGATTGTCCGGCAGTTGTTCCCATTGTTTGAGAATAGGCTATAGTTCTTTTTTGAGCTTCCATAGCTTTTTCTACAGAAGTCGTAAAAATACCAGCAACCACATTTGCAATAGCCGTTGTAACTCCGCCTAAAAATCCTCCTACACCGGGGATTAAAGAAAGCCCTTCCCCTAAAATTCCGCCTAAAGAAGAAATAATCCCGCCACCCATAGCAGCCGGACTTTGGAAAGTGGCTCCTACGCCGGAAATAACCCTTGTTGCGATATTGGTAGCAGTGCTTCTATCGCTGCCTCTTTCCACATTTTCTTGTCTTTCCCTTGTAATAGTAGTTGGCTCTCTGTCTACCGGTGTCGGGGTGGGAACCGGAATAGGTTGTATTCCTGAACCTCCGCCAGATGTACCCCTTCCGTTGTACAAAGTTTCATCTATAGAAAAAATACCTTCCTGTATGGCTTCTAAAGCTCTTGTGCCGGCTTGTACTTGTTGAAGTATTTGTCCGGCTATACCGGAAATATCGCCATTCCCAGAAGCGATCGCCTCCACCACAGAAGCAAAACCTTCTTTATTGATACCCAAAAGTGCATTCAAATCTATAGCCCTTGCACCACCGGTTTGATAAACGTCAAGTTGTCCTCTAAGACTATCTATTTCGTCTTGCTTCGTTCTTCTCTTTCTTCGAGTAGGAGTTGGTTGTTCTGTTTCTCCTTCTTCCGGTTGTGGGGTTGGTTGAGTGGGACGAACAGGAGAAACAGGTTGCCTTCCTCTTTCGGAATTTTGTCGTCCCAAAAGATTCAATTGTTCCCTAAGCTGATTGATAGCATCATTTTGCTGACGAAGAATATTGTCGTTGTTTTCAACGATCCTTCGCTGAATACTTTCCATTTCCCCACCTATAGCCCTAAGTTGAGAAGTGTCTACCGAAACTCTAAGCCTTTTCTCCGCGTTCGCCATTTTCCTTTATCTCTTTTGCTTTCTGTTCAAACTCGATCATCTTAAACATCTGATCTTCATAGAAAGCAGTATCTTGTTCCGAAATTCCACCTTCCGGTGCTTTTAGCCAATCTCCAATATTAGGAATATATTCTTGTTTTTCTTTTTCTTCTTTTTCCTGTTGCAGTTCATAAAAAACTTTGTCTTCCTCAAATTCCATAAGTTCTGCAAAGAAATCACATTTCTTATGTTCTTCTGAAAGAAACGGGATTTTATGCTTGTTCCTATACCATCTATCAATAGGAAACATATTGTCCCATCTTATGACAAAGTTTTTATATTCTTCTCGGTTCATCAGTCTACAGATGAAAGGATTTTTTCAGCTTCCTTCAAGAACGGGAATACGTCTTGCATATAAATATCACAAATTTCTTTGTAATCTTTCAACCCCAGTTCAGAGAAACTTTTTACTTTCAAGTCAGACATCAGTTGCGGACACAAAACAGAAATGGCAGCTTCCACATCTATCATATCCAAAGCACGCTGTGCTGAAATAGTTGGATTGCCAATCATGGAATTATAACTTCCTTTACCAAGTCTCTGTTTGTTTACCTCAATTTGGTAATACTGTCCAACGTTCGGAAAACTGATCTCATACTTTCTTCCTTTCACTGTAATCTCTTTAGATTCCATACTATATGATTTTTAATTGATTGATATACGCAAAGATATATATAAAACAGAGAAAAGCGGAATTTTCATCCCGCTTTCTGAAAAGATTATTCACCAACAAATCACACACATTAAATTGTGCCAGGTTCAACGATATGATTATCAACAAATTATCGTCAAATCAAAAGGTTAAAACGCCAATTTCAAAGCCGGAATTGTAAAAATACTGTTTCCAAAGTGGCCCGGAGTTAAATAATTAATAACAAGGTACTTATGATAAAAATACCGCTTATAAGTAATAAAAAGTGTCCCGGCTTTTGTTTACTCCTCCCTTGTCCTTAATTTCAATATTATTTTCTTCTTTATATTCAATTCTTGACAAATAAAATCCACAAGTTCCTGCGATCCTTCTAATACATTATTCCCCTTGCTAAAATTATCTTTAGAAAACAAAGGCTGCGTGTTTCTCCAATTAAAACAAACCCTTTGTTCTTCATCGTCCGTCAAATCAAAATAGAAGCATGGAACGATATGATCAATGTGCCATATTTTACCATAATTATCCCATGACATACCAACCTTAAATTGAGATTCAATAAAATCAATAAAATCTTTTCTTGAACAGCCAATCAACCTAAGCATACTGCCACTATAAGTAGGGCGATGGATCATTTTTCTAAGCAAATTATGTAATCTAAGATTCATTCTCGCTTGATTATTCTCATACAATCTTTTTAAATTGTATTCACTCATATATTTTCTGCCAAGTTCAATCGATCGAAATTTGGCAGATTTTATCCTATTCTTCTCCCTATATTCTTCTGTATGAGACAGTTCTCTTTTCCTCTTATTCACACAATCTTTACAAGAAAAATTTATCCCCAATCTTGTAGAATTATTCAAATGAAAACAATCTATCGGAAGCCTCTTCCCACATGTAGAACATACAAAAAATTCATTTCCGTTTTCGTCTATCTCTATTTCTTTTGTCTTTTTTGGATTTGCCAAATACTTATGATAATACTCATAGCGTTTTTGTCTTGCTCTTTCTTTATATTCTGTATCATTTCTCCTTCGCTCATTTTGTCTTTCCCTGTTTGCTTGTCCTTTAAGCGTTTGTTGATACTTTCTTACAGATTCCACCCTTCTCTTTCTTTCTTCTTCTGTTAAATTTTTAGCAGACAAACATTCTTTACATCTACAAGTAAGTCCATCAGTAGCAGCACAATTCTTTTGAAAATTCTCAATAGGGAGTTCTCTCTTGCACTTAGAGCAAATTTTTGTACCTTTGTCAAAATTAGCTTTCATAACCAAAACCAATTTAAGCTCAATTTATCGAAATCTGCCCATACATTGACTGCAATCTTTGTATGGGCATTTATTATTATACACAACAAAGGCAAGAACTTTAGATATAGCATCCTCAATTCTTACCTTTAAAATTAGTTAAAATATACTATAAAAATAGTAACTATCTTATTTTCAACACTTAATATTCGGCAGTTACCACGGGGTGGAGGTACCTAATATTGACATTATAGGAAGCAACGGATTGCTCCTGCAACTGCCAATTCTGATTCTCAATGAAACAAGGTGTCAAAAGAGCAATTGTCTGTCCTGTCGGGTCAACGCTTGTTACCATCTTACGAGAGTCGTCAAAATTCTGTACCAATTTCTTATAAATCATGATAGAGAATCCTTGCTCTGCAAATGTAAGGGTGTCCAAAACCTCCTGCAAAGTCCCCAGACGGTGAATCATCGCTTCCACTACCGGAGCCTTAAAAGACAAAAAGAACTGATCTACCGTTGCCGAACATCTGTAAGAAACCGGCGGGATTTCCTGAATAGGCAAACTACCCAATCCCTGTACATCCACACGGTTAATTTGTTCCTGTACAGTTATATTTCTAACAAAACCGGCTGTTTCGTTGCCGATCTTGATATATGCCATAGGTGCACTGAATGTCTGCATAATATCTATGTTTTAGAATTATTATCCACGAATTAAGAAGCCTGTAAAGAACAACTTGTTGATTTCATTGTTAACAACGATCTTGTAGGTTACAAACCAAGCATCTTCCTGTCTTGTAACAAGAACGTCTTTGAATGAAAGTAATAGATTATCCTGTGCCTCATTTGCCACTCTCGATTGCAAATAAGCAACCGTCCAGTCTTTCACTGCGCCGGCAGACAATGTATTGACGTTTACACCGTTTTCCTGTCCCAGCAAGTCAATAGAAGCGTTTACAACCAATTCCTTGTTGATTTGGGCAACGATACGCATAAACTGAATACTGTGGCTCTGACCGTTGGAATTGAAGAGCACTTTGTTATCCTGTAAAGTATTTACGCCTTGTAATACAACAAAGTTGTTCGTATAGTCATTGTAAACCGTCACAAGCATACCGGCATTCAAAGCCTTTGTCTTTTCCGTATCGTTCAAAGTATGTTTCAACTTGTCGATACCGATTGTTTTGTTTGTAACCGGGATATAAGGCGGTTTTCCTGCCGTTCTACCCAAAATACAACACAAGTTATACATTACTCCCCACCAGCGTGTTTTGATACCTGTAATACCGGAAGTCATACCTGCACCACCATGTACCAACTGAACCAACTCACTGTTGAACCCTTTCGCCAAATCAAGAGATTTAGAGAAATTGGCAGCATCGTCATAACCTCCCACAAACAAGAAATGAGTGTACTTAGCTTGACTATTCATATGAGCAATGTACTGTTTCTGCAATGCGGAATCAGCATTTGTACCGAACTGATCCATAAGAGCAAAGCTATAGTCCAAACCTGTAATTGCTTCCATAACTTTCGCCATGTTGTCGGTATTGTAAGTTTCAGTACCGCCCTTTGCCAAGAAATAGGATTTACCAGCCAGTGCAGTAGTAACGTCACTCTCAGATACCGTTCCTTCTCCTTGTACTTCCGCGTTTTCTGTCAATACAAACAGGTTAGCAAAATTGGAATCGGATTTAGCCCATTCAAGCAAAGTTCCAATATTGTCAAATTCCGGTGACTGCAATACCAATGTAGGTGCTACTTGATTTTCCGGCGTTTCTCCAATAGGGTAATCATCTTCTGCGTATCCTGTAAAAGAACCGACATAGAATTTCATGATCCATTTTGCCGGATCGTCTACGCCTTTCACAATGGATACACCATAACCGGTAATCAAATTACCAGCTTCGGAAAGTTTGCCATTTGCTCCCAAACCTTCATCCAGTGTCTTTACTTCAAACGTGCCACCTGCTGTAGTAGCAAAAGTAATAGTTGCAGAAGTAGTCTTAGCTGCCCTTACATACAAAAGTTGAGAGATACCTGTAGAAGCCGGGTTTGTATAATCCGGTGTAAAAAGGCCTTCTGCAATCTTCCAGAACATGCCTCCCTTTACAAAAGAACGGAACTCTGCAAGGGTGTCAAACGTATAGACAGAATCCAATCCTTGAAAGTTTTCTCCATCTATACCAGAACCACCACCCCAATTTGCACCATAAACGCCACTATCTATGACCAAAACCTTTGAATAATCTAATGTTCTGGCTGGGCTTGTTTCTCCAGATACGATCCGACTATACGCACCCGGTAAGGTTATTTGTTTATTACCAAAAATATACGATGTAGCCATAATTTATTGATTTTCAATTTGTTATCGAATTATTATTTGATTTTATTTAAAAACACATTCAAAAATTAAATCAATTAATTTGCCAAAAACTTCAAAACAATTATTTTAAGTAATTACGACAAAAATCTAATAATTAAATGTATTAATTAATTCTTACACATAAATCAAACTACCTCAAAGGTAATCATTTTTCAATCAACGAACTATCTGAACCCCACAATTTCTGATTCTACACCTGGAAGTCCGTCAATAGAAGTCGGGTCACCAAGAGCAATGCTATCCACTTGATTCACTTTCCCAAAGATGATCTTTCCGAGTAAAGACGTATCCACCAATCCCGGTACTATTTCTTCTGACGATAAATCAAGTCCGATAGAACGAATGAAAATAGGTGTCGGCATCAGATTGTTTTGCATCATAAGCTCCTTCATGGTAAATTCTATTTTAAGGAACTGTGAAGCCAAAGTATCCCAAGAGCCAAGTAGTAATGCGTACAAAATCTCTGACATTAAAATTGATTCATTCATGTTTACAGAAAAACACATGATTTCCAAACCATACTGCCTTGTGTCTCTATACATAGGAACACCACCCATAAAAGATTCTATTTTACCTATAGAATTAGCGATACCACCTGTCTTTCCAGGTTCCCGAATAACGTATGCCGGCAGTCCTGTTTTGTCTTTCGGATATTCCAAAACTACCTTTATATTGTTCGGGTTTGTTTCCTTTCTTAGAAAGATATTTTTTGCCTGTTCATAGTAGTTGAAAGAGCCGTCCTGTGTATCTCCCAACACTTTGTACAAGAAAGAATCCTTTTCATTCGTTTTACTTTCGAAGTCCGTTTGTACATATTCCAAACAGGCTTCCACTATCTTTTTTATTTTGACTATCTGTAGCATCGTTACATTGCATTTAAAAATTGATCAATCACTTTGTCTGCAACAACATCTATCTTCGCTTGTTCAAGAGCTTTGTCCATAAGTTTATATGGAACAATACCGCCATTCCACCAACTATTAGGATCAGAGTTTTCACTCACCCTTCTCCATGTAAAGTAACCGCTTCTCTTTTCTTTTTCAGTAGAAGCAATATTTACTTTAGTCAAACCCTGATAAATAGGAGCTTTGTGCATATAAGCCGGTTTGTTTACACCCAGCCTATTTATTGCTTGTCTCTGCCCTTTTTCAGAAAAACTTTCTGGTAAATTACCACTTCCTAATCTTCCTGTCTTCTGAACTGCGTTGTAAATTTGTTGCGGCATTATAGAAGCAAACAATCCCGAATCCGCTACAGCTTCCGGCGTTGCATGTCTAAAGGGAATATCTATATACCAACCTCCATCCTGTGCAATCTTTCTTTTTGGGGAATTTCTAAAACCTTCCTTTTCGTCAAAAGGCGGCTGTCCTTCTTCTATCATCAAAGGAATAGAAGAAGCCCTGTTTGTCAACCCGAACGTAACTGACAAAGGGGATTCTCTTTCAATGAAAACTCCCCTTTTATACTCATTTCTTGTAATACGAAGTTCCCGGTTTATTAGATTTTCCCACCTAAGCTGATATTCAGTTATAACAGCATCTATAATAGAAGCACCTAAAAACGTAGATTGATCCTGTGAAAGATCAAATTCTTCCACCAGATCACTTAAATCTATGTTGATAGGTACTACCATTACTCACTAATTTTCATTTGAATATTATCATTCAAAATAACTCCCGATCCATCAAAATTAGGTTTTTCAGACACAATCAAATGTGTCCTTCTTGCCACTGCTTGAATAGGAAGTCTTGTTCTTTCCAACTGTCCCGTTTCCTTGTTTTTCTTCCAAGAAGCCCGAACTTCATGAGGAAAGTCCAATACATGAAATTCCAATTGATGCTGGTAATAAATGCTTACAACCGGATTTAAAGACATATCAGCCGTCAAAATTACGCAATAAGGGTTTGTATCACTTATCTTATAATCTGCCGGAGAAAGCTGTCTCAAAGGCTCTGTAGACGATTCAAACACATGTATGCTATAAATGCTCAATGGTTTGTAAGTCGTAAACACAAAAAAGTTCTCCCCATCCGTTCTTACAGACAAATTTTCACTAAAGTAAGAGAACTCTTTTAAAATTGTGATCCGGTCAAAATATCCTAAATTGGGTTTATCAACGTCTGTTACCGTTACGTTAATTGTTCCTATCAGTTCTTCTGACCAACGTTTGTAACTATTATCCCCGTTTATGCCGGTTATAAGAGCATGAGTGTTTGTAGGATTGATATAAAAATAACCTGTACCAAAACAATTCTGGCAATCCACTAAAGGCGCATCCGGTGCATTACAAGGACATCTTAACGCCTTTTCCAATATCACCTCATACCCTTTCAAATAAACGGCAGAATCAAACTCTGAACGTATAAATTCAGGACTTGCATTACTCAAAGGCGGAACCGGTGTTTGTAAAATGCTCTTTGCCATGATTCATCTCCTTATAATACTAAAAACCTAAATTCATCGTACACGAGTTTTATCCGCCCTACAGTTTCCTCTATTTCTTTTTGATACTGTTTCAAGCGTGCCCCGTAACCTGCATTTTCAGCAGAAGCGGTAGAGTTGATAGATTGTCTTAATCCATCTATTTCCAAGTGCATAGAAGCTATACCGGGTAAACTGAATATCATATCTCCGGCAATATTAAGCGGGCCGAACGAAGCAAGTTTACCAACAAGATTAATCAAATCGGCAGGCATTTTATCCAAATCAAAACCGGTTATATATTGGATGTCCCAATAGTCCGGTATGTTTGTAAACCGTTGAAAACCTATCTGCGTAGTCATTCCGGTAAGAATAACATCTGCATTTGCATTAACCGAATTTGCACCGGTAGGAACGACACTCATTCTTCGTTTCCCTATCCCGTCCATATCTTTCTCACAACTAAGCCAACCTTGCGGGTAAATAATCTGCTCCATCTTATTAAGCATACCTGTAAGCGCAAGCGGAACCCTTACTGGACAGTTAGTTTGAATGATAGGAAATTGCTGGAAATAATCTGTTCTGTAATAAGAATGTGTTTCCGATTCAACTAATTGCTTTACAAATTTGAGATTAAAATAATTCTCGATCTCTCTCTGTGCAGCACTCAAATAAGTTCTAAGTGATTCATCAGAAAAAGAAGTCCCCGTACCGGCTTGTATGGTAATACCGTACAGGTAATTGTTCCACATCTCCGCAACGGAAATAACAGAACCCGTATTTTTCTTATACTTTACTGTAAAAATCAGTTGTCCCGGCATAACTTAAATGTCTTTTTTACTTTTTAGGTAACGCAATTATAGCATCAATCAGTTCGTCTTTCTGACTTTCTTCTTTGAATCTTCCGGCTTTCTGTTTACTCATTCCGTTTTCAATAGCAAGTGCCTTCAAATCCTCAAAAGTCATTTTAGACATATCTTCCTTTAAAGAAGCAATTTCTTCTTCTGTTGCGCCGGCTTCTTCTTTAACCGGTTCTTCCACAGTTTCTTTCGGCTGACCACCGTTAGACAGTCTTTCAACCTCTTTTTTCCAAACGTCAATAGACTGCTCCAATTGTTCGATTTTCTTGTTCTTATCTTTGATAATACCGTTCAAACGAGCAATTTCAAACTCGTATTCTTCTTTCAGAACTTTCAGAGCTTCATCAGTATCTTTTTCAGATTCAGATTTTTCCTTTTCAAGCGTATTAGCTTCTTCTTCCAAAGCAATACCGGAGAAACCGCCATTTTTGATGTATTCCCAAGTTTCGTCCTTTACTTCGGCTTTCCCGTTTTCAAACTCCACAAGCTCATTCAAAAACTGAATGGTAGTGTTTTTATATACTGTTGATACAATCTTTTTCATACGAAATATGATTTATTGATAAATAAAATAGGGAGAGGAAGGTGTTTCAAAAACCTTTCCCTCCCTTTATAAAATTCCGAGACTAAATACGTCTTAGTTATGCACCCAAACCTTCATCACCGATATTGATAATACGGCAAATCTTAGCCGGCTGATACAAACACGGCGTACCGTAGTTCAAAATAGCGAATCTACGAGACGGTGCAGTGATAGCAAAGTCAAGTTTGCGAGTGTCACCGAACTGCAAGTATTCGTTGATCTGACTGTCGTTGTAGTAAATCAAAGCAGACTTTGTGCCTGCAATGATACGGTTACGGTCACGAACCTTTGTAATGCCAGCACCATCATATCCAGCAGCCAGCATAGAAGCCGGGATAGTGAAGATAGGATAGTATTCTGTCGTGTCGGTCAAAGCAGTTACTTTCTTGGTACGATAGATAACGTAGCAAGTAGGAGCATAAGCACCACTAGCCGGAGCGGTAAACTGCAAATCAACAGACTGATTAGCTGCAACTGCCAAAGCAGTATTCGTCAATTTCAAAGGAGCAGATTCACCATAACGGTTCTTAGCTGTTACCAAGTAGCCATAAGAGCCGGCATGTAATACGAAGTTGGTCTTTGTATCGTCAACAACAGCAGACTTGGTAGTACCGGCAGCAGGAACACCCGGAGCCTTCGGAGAAGAAGCTGTAGCAGAAGCCTTGATCGGACGACGAACATCAAAGAACTTGTCGCTCTTAACGGAAACCTTACCGAACTGCGTCATGATGTCGTTTACAGACTGTCCCATTGTTGCACCTACAACGCTGTTAGACATACCAACAACAACACGTTTTGATTCATGGAATTTCTTCACATAGTTGTTGAATACAACCGGTGCGGAAACGATACGGTCGATATAACCGTTATAAACGTTTACAACACGGTCGGCAGCATCTTCAACCAAAGCATCTGTCAAGATACCATTCTGTGCGTCGATTACAGCCGGAGAGCCATAATAAGCATCCAAAATCTGTTCTGTGCTCATACCTTCCGTAGAACCACGGTCAGTAGCAGCTACACCCATCATGTGCTGACGGAAGATGCCATCAAACTGTTCTGTGATACAAGTAGAATCAGCATCCGTCAAGCGAGTGTCAATCAAAGTCAAAAGCAAAGTGGTCTTGTTCTGTACCTCACGAGTGTACATATTCATACCACCAGCAAGTTTAGCAAGCATAGCCGGATCAGTTACCTGACCTGTAACGCCCATAAACTTAGAGATAATTGATTTACGGATGTATTGAGTATCTGTTTCTTCCGGTGTTTCACCTTCAAGATTGAAGATACCGATTTCTTCACCGTATTTGTACAACTGGTTGTACTGGTGAACCGTATTCTCAATTCTCTGTTTCGGCATTTCGTTGTAAACAACCAACTGGTTCAAACGGTTAGCCAAAACCTTGATGTAAGCATCCAAAGATTCAACTTTCAGACCACCACCATTGTTAATCTGATCGTTATATTGCATACCGGTTTGTAAACCGGCTTCCATTGCTTTCAACACATCGGCAACATTACCAGCACCGCCAAAAGCAGCTAAATCATTATAGTTATACAAGTCCATCTTTCTATAATCTTTATATTTATTCGATCGAATTACTTCTTACTTCTGGAACTTGATGTTGTACTTTTCGTACATGAATTTTGCCAAATCCTGTCCAATGGTTTCGGCCTGACTGTCTGCCAAGAAAATCAGAGCATCATCACCAATCGACTTTTCAAGTTCTTCACCGGCGTTTTCAACAGCCTTGTTGATAGCTGCCATCACCAAAGGACGTTGTTTTGTGACAGAAAGAAGTGTCTTACCATCTTCGTCCACTTCCGGCTTCATGGATTTTTCCAAAACAGCAGAAGTCTGCACTCCCTTAAAAGAAGGTGTCTGCGCACCGAAAGATTCCAAAGACTTTTCAATATTGCCAAAACGTTCGTTCATGACTTCTGTCATGCCCTTAACGATGTTAGCAGCCAAAGAAGCACCGAAAGCCTTCATATCATCCATAGAGAAAGATTTCTCAACTTTGTCTTCTTTCTCTTTGATGTCCTCTTTCAAGTCCTTCTTGTCTTTTTTATCCTCTTTTTCGTCCTTCTTCAAATCGTCAATGTGCTTTTTGTCATTGTCGATATTCTTGTCCTCCTTCTTTTCGGATTCTTTCATATCGGCGACACTTTTCGATTTTTCAAAAGTTACATCTCCGTTCTCCACCATAGTAGCGATATCTTCTGCACTGAAACCAGAATTTTCAAGTGCCTTGTATAACGGATCGTCTTTAAATTCTTTTACGTCTACCATAACATTATGTATAAAAATTATTGTCGAACTTTTTCTACGAATGTATCTAAAACACTTTTTTCAACCCTACCTTCTTGAACTGCACGATAAATTTCCCAAAAAGCATCAACATCAAAAGAATGTGATTTTTGAAAATTCACCTTGAAATTATTGTCAATCTGGACAAGTCCGTTTTCTGTACAATATTCAAAAAGAATAGTTGATTTTTGTATTTCCAATAAATCATTCACACTACCACCCTTACTTTTTTCAATATCCAAATAGGTCTTAGTGTTGACCGGTGTCATTGTAAGAGCAATGTTTGTAATAAGAGCTTTTGTCACTCTTTTGGGATTTTTCTTATCCCGTTCCAACGCCTTACCTTCTACGCTCATACCCGGTTTTCTTGTCGAACCCGATTCTTGCATTTCAATTGCCTTATCCCAAAAAGCACGGGCTTCCGGCGACTTTTCCCACAATTTACCTTTTACAAAAAACTTATTGTCTTTCACATAGGCTTCAATAGGTTCACCAATCCAAAAACGACTTTTGTTAATAGGTGAACGTGTGGGCAAATGATCGAGGTTAAACAAACCGGATTTCAAAAATCTATCATATATAAACCCGGACGGCTCTAAGACTTCTTCTTCATCATCTTTTGAAGAATCGGAAGCGACACCGGAAAATACCATGTTTGCGTATGGAGATTGTTGCTCTGATACCGCGCTTTTGGCTTTCTCCAAATCCAAATCTACATATAATTTAAAACTATCAAACATTTTGATTGGTTGAAATTGAAATAAACGTATTTATAACACTCAAAAATACTGCAAAATTAGAATTAAATCACAATAACTCAATATTTTAACTTTTATTAATTATTATCGTAATTTATCTCCAAACTCCTTAATGCAATTGCAATCTATATTTAGACTGTTTGAGTGTTGCAAGAAAATCATCAATCCAGCTTACCTCGCCAATGTATTCATCCTTTTCAGCAAGTTCTTTTCTGAACTCAATCGTTTTGTCGAATATCATTTGGCAAATAGCAATCGGATCATCCTCTTTCACTTCATCCCCTTGGATTTCCCCGTCTTTGAATCGTCCGAATCCCGATTGCCCGGCTTCCGCAATCTTATCCTCAAATTCTGAAACTTCTTCTGAAAGTTCATCGAGATAGACATGCTTGGAATTATCTTCCTCACCCCAATGAATATTTTTAAGACGTGTTTTAGTTCCTTCCAGAAAATTGAGATAAGTGTTGAAAATACTCTTATCAGTCTTTTTGGACTTTTCGATTTCTTCAATTTCTCTGTTTTCCGGTAATAATTCGTCTTCTGTCGATTTTCGAATGTTTTCCGTTTTGGTAACATTTTCAAGACGAAACTTACCGTTCCATTTCCATTCCTGTTCCCCGTTTTCTTCTGTCTTAATGGTAATGGAAAAAGGCTTGCAAAGATTAGTCACCTTTTGAAGCGTGCCTAAAAAATCAGCAAACTTATCTCCTTTTCCTCCATCATTATCAGAAAAATTCAGATGAAACTCACCGTAAGTATATTTGTTCGGTTCTTCTTCCACTTCAACTTCTTTTTCTTCATAAACGGTTCTCTTAAAAGTAATAGCTTTTTCGATACCTTCTCCCACACCATCCTCTGTACGGACAATGTTTTTAGTTTCACCGTTCAAAGATTCACGCTGCAATACCTGTGCGTCTGCCGTATCCATAGTTTTTTCTACTTTCCAATCTTCCGGCAATTCATCTTCCAGATTAAGTTCCTTTGCCCGTTTCTTAATCCATTTCTTTACTTCTTCTTTTGGCATAGAAGAACTACCGGACAAACGAATAGCATCTTTCAAATCCTGCCGATTACGAATAGGATATTTACCATTAGGCATTGCTTCACCTTTCTTTGCCAAATCCTTTCTTTCTTCATGAGTGAAAGAAGTTTTGTTTGCCGACTTTTCAAGTTTTTCAGGATTCTTTTCACAATAGGAGGTGAACACATCCTTTGAAATTTTACCCTCTTTGAAAGATTTCATTACCAACTGAAATTCATCCGGCACTTCAATACCAAGAATACGCTTGATATTGTCTTTCATGTCAAAAATGAAATTGTACAGATCAAGTTCAGTATGAGGATTGATCCACTCGCTACCCGTTTCTTCCTCTCCATCCACAAGAATGTTTGCAGGAGTATCAGGATCAATATAGCACATGAAATAGTGAATCTCAATGTCCTTCTTCTTTGGAATATATTTGCCAACCGGTATCAGAAGCTCTTCCGACATATCAATACCGGTTTCCTCAAACAGTTCTCTTTTGGCAGCTTGCAAGAAAGTTTCTCCCGGGTCAACGTGTCCGCCCGGAATACACCAATCATTTGAAACTGCACCCTTTTCTCCTACACGATTCAAAATAAGAAGTTTGTCACCTCTAAAAACAAGCACGTCCGCAAACTGAACTTTACCTTGTTTCGCCTTAAATAAATCGAAGTAAACAGATTTCTTGATCAAACCCTGTCTCCATAACTCACGACAGTTTTCAAGCTGGCGAATGTCTTTTGCCATTTCAGCAAATTCTTCGTCATTTTCCAACTTTGCAATGGATTTCTGGATAGAGCTTCTTCTTTTATATACGTCCATTAAATCCTTAGACTGTTGCTTCAAAAACTCATTAAAACAACTTTCTGCCTTTGCAACTGCATCAGCATCTTCACTCCCTTTCAGTTCATCATACTGCGACTTCTGAATAGAATAAATTTCACCAAGTGAACTTATCTCTTGGCTTATCTCTTTTCCTTTTTTAAGAAGTCTTTTATATTCAGCTATTTTTTCATTTTGCGTCTGCAATCCGAGCAACGCTTTCAAATTTAAACCCACGTCATTAAAATTTAAAATTTTATTTATCAAATTGTCGCATCCGGTACACAGACATTATCTGCAAAATAGAAGTCCGGCTTGTCAAGTTCAAAGGTATAGAAATATTGCGAAACATTTGCAATAGGTATCTGTATAATGTTGGTTACTTTACCCTTACATCCATTTTTAAGCATAAGAACATCTCCCGGTTTTATCTTGTCTACTCTTTTTGTTTTATTATGGCACAAAACGTAAGAGCCATCTACCACCCTATGCAAGGCATCTTCACGGTATCCCTTTTCAAGAGTTTCATCTTCCGTAACGTAGCATATATCAAAAATACGAGGAACAGAAGACAGTTCAGACTGGATAACCTTTGTCACCCTTCTGTAACCGGAAACGGTTTTTATCACATTTCCTACTTGGATGTCCTTTATCCATTTTGAACCATCTATAGTAAGAATACTGATAAAACCGGAATTAAAAATCGTTCTTTGTTTCATTACACTTCGAAATATTTTGTACCTACAGTTATTTTTACCTTTGATTTTCTCTGAACCCGCTTACTTTCATCTACTTTTTTAGGTTCAAATGACTGTGTTTTGTCATCCCATTCATATCCATCTGGAACATGTCTTAACATACACCTGCAAAAAGGGTGAATATTTGTTAAAACAGGCTTCCAATCTTTTGATTTTCTACCTATATTAGTACCATTAGCAATCAATTCAGACAAATCAAAAATAATAGGTTTAGAACCTGCACCAGCCGTTGTATAAGCATTAAGGCATATTCGGCAGGCGCCTGGATATGTTTCTTTATACACCTTTGCATGAATACCATGCTCTTTCATGATCGTTTGTGCTATACCTATCTGAAAGATGTTCTCCATTTCAGTAGCAACAATGCGTCCCCAATCCCGGTTCCATTCATCCAACCTATGCCCCAATGAACTAACAATGGATTGTACGGATTTCCTTTTCAAAACGCCTTCCGTCAATTCTTCTCTAATAGCTGTTTCCACTTCCCTTTCTCGTTCTGCCACTGCTATTTTCATTTCTTCTTCTGAAATAATAGAAGAAAGAAAATCTTTTATACGTGTCCCCATTCCTTTTATATAAGAATAAGAACGCATAGCCGCAGCATTATATTCTGCCTTTTCTCTTGAAGTGAGTTCCGAGTATTGTTCTTTTTCAACATATTGTTGAAGATCGTTGAAGTTAAGAGAGGATAATTGCGCAGGAGTAAGAATTGCCGCCAAACGTCCAAATATGAATGCTTGCCAATAAGGTGGTATTTTTAAAACTTCTGTCTTTAAATCGAAGTCAAATCTTTTCAGCATATCTATATCTTCTTGGGAAAGATATTCCTTACCCAATACATCAGCAATTACACGAGCAATACGGTAATCGACAATGAAAAACAACTGCTGTATTTCTTCCGGTGTAAATAGCATCCTACTTCGATTTTTGTTCCACCATTTTCTTTGTCAAATCCATCAACATATTATTTATCTGTGTCGAAAAGATAACTTGTGCCATTCCTTCATATCCTTCCTGTACTTTTGGATAACGCATAGGATCAACATGATGGTGTATATTTGACACCAAAGGCATCTTTTCGACCTTGATATTTTTGACATATCTCACATTCATAAATTACTTTTCTCCCCAGTTCTTTTCAATGTAAGACATCGCGGCACTCATGATGGGGTTAGAATCGAATGATTTCTGTGTATCTTCTTTGTCTTCTGACGCAATTTGTCGATCCACTTCTTCATTCATTGTATCACCTCCATACATAGCTTGCTGCATCTGATATTGTCTTTGAAGTTGGTAGGATTGATTCAAGATGGTATCGGTTTCCGGGTTGAATTTACGTCCAGAGTATTTTTCAAAAATATCCTCCAAACAAACCATACCGTTTTGAATTTTCTTAGCATCAGTCTCAACCTGCCTTCCTTCATCTTCCGCATCTACACCTGTAAAGACAAATTCAAAATCTTCATCCAGTTCTGATACAAGATAATAATTGATCACCTCTTGTAAGAACACAAGAATAGGTTTTAATCCTTTGTCCTTTGAATGTTGCAAACGTTCCTTTTGTCCAGCTTGTCCAAAGATATTTGTCTGATCTTTGAATTGAAAACCAAGTTCTGACGGGTCAATACGATAGACAGCACAAGTCATAACAAGTAGGAATTTCACCCACTCACTAAATTCCATGTCCCGGTTGGTGTTTTTGGATAAATCAACCCATTGAAGGTCTAACCCATTGATAATCGGAGTTCTATGGCTGTTAGACGTACCCACCATTGTCTGCTGCCATGCCTGTCTAAACTCATTCAAAGAAGCTGGAGAGATGTTTGGATTCTTAACGTTAATAATTCCTTTAGGTTGTGAACCTTTGCTAAAATAATTTCCGTTGTATTCAAACCCCCACAAAATCCACGTCATAACACTGGACAATGTTTCCAGTTCTGACGTGCCATACCCATTTTTATAGATGTTGGTGGATTTATTGCGGATACCGATGCCCAATTCCCAGGGATAAAAAATAACACTTTCGTGTGTAACAGGATTCTCCATGATCTGTCCCTGCCAACACATACAATATTTTGGCAAATAGCCTTTAAACCGATACTGTTCAAATTCTTCCCGGAACTTTGGATCAATGCTATCAAGAAAACGTATCAAAGAAGCATCCACAGCCCGGTAACGAGCCAAATTCCAAGACCTGTCTCTTACTATTTCAAAAGCAAGCTGATCAAGAGTAAGGCTATCAAACACAACCTTTCTTCCAAAGTCTTGGAATGTATCGAACGATTCCCATTTATCATGAAAACCACCTTCTTCCAAAAACTTTCTAATATAGTTGATTTTTATCTGATCTTCTCTTGATCGCTCCGCACTTGTCTTTTCAAAAGGATTTCTTTTTCTTCTGATAGTGTACCCCTCTTTCTGTTCGTCGACACTAAAATGAAGAAAATTCTGAACTTGTTCCACACGAGTATTGACAACAGCCCGAATAACAAAAATATCTCCCATCCGGCGAAGCACCTCAAACGGCATAGAGCCGTAAAAATTAGGGTCTTTATACCCCCTACCTGTATCGCTCGCTTCGTCTGGATTAAAAAATACAGCTTTTACACTGTCTTGTCTCTGATTAGCATTATCCATATAGAGATTAGCTTTCACCAAATCCCCTAAATCGTCTGATCGAGACATCTGTTGTAATTTAGATTGGAGTATAGTAGGAAGTGTTTTTTGCAATCCTACAATATCTTCCAAAGAAAGGCTTGCCAGACTTTTGGTAAAGTCCGGCTTCCCTCCTTTATTATTTTTCTGCTTTTTCCTACTCATACTAAAATCAAAAATTATACTACTGACGGTGCTACCTGTGTCAAAGTAACGCTAACCGTCTTGTTTCCTTCTGACTGCGTAATCACCAATGTTCCATTTCTGGCTACTTCTGTAGGATTTTCTGACACAACCACTTCCAAATCAGAATTACCTTTTGAAAAACCATCTCCATTAACGGCTGTTGTGTAAGGAACGTTCGTAGGCTTACCAACAGGAACATTATCTACATGAATTTGTTTTACAGAAGTGATAGAAGTCAATTTTTGTGTCCCGCCTTCTGCCGGGAAACTCAAAGATGTAGGGTCTACTGATAAAGAATAAACCACTTCCATGTCCGCATCATCCACCAACACCATAGCTTCCTCTTGCAAACCTTCTGGATAAGCTACCACTTTCAAAAGATTTGTCCATGCCCATTCTTTAAAAGTGCCCAGATTGTACGTCACACCTGCCTCTATAGAGATACCCAGACTTTTAAAATAGTCAATATCTCCAATAGGTGTTTCTGTAGCAAAAATGTTCATCTGACTGTCAATACCATCAGTTATAACAGTCAAACTTTTGCTACTATCTGAATTTGTAAATAAAATCCGCATCATAAGGCTTAATCGGCAGAAGCCACAAGATTAAAGGATTGAGCACCGCCATTTGCAAACAAAACAATCTCCAATTCTTCTTTAGCACCCAAACCAAGATCAGCCAAAGTAAACGTCCAAGAATTTAAGATTTTACCCTTGATAGAGTGTCCGCCATTTGTGATCTCACCAAAACGAGTAGCCGATTCAGCCAAATCTACAGTATTGGAGAATACAGCTTCCACCTCTTTGGACTGATTAAGTTCCGATACAGCAGTAACAACCAAATTGTTTTCCGCATCCCATTCAGCAGAGGCAGTAACAATATCGTTAATTTCCTGCGGTTCAATGGTAAGTGTCAAACCATTTTCTTTCGCAAAGTCAACCAAATCTTCGTGCTGAACCGTTTCGCCTACATTCCACTTCCAACCCAAAGCAAGAAAAGAATCACTTCCTTCTTTTTGATCGTCTGTAGCACCAGTCTGACCGGGAGCCACCACACCTCGCGGCGATTCAGTAATAAACACTCTTTTCTGTCCGCAAGAACCATCAGTAGCAACCACTACATCAATTTTATCATCTGTCTTTACAAATCTATACAGTCTCATATCTCAAAAAATTTTAGTTTCTATACTTCTAAATAGAAGGAGTGTTATTATTCATCCTTTCCTTCATTTTCAAGAACCCATTCTCGTCAAAGTCCCTTAAATATTTTCTTATCCATGAAGGCACAAGATTGGGGTTTATCTTACCGGAATTTTCCACAATAGAAACAGCCTCTCTTACTATAAGAGCCGTGCACATCAAAGACCGAAACCAAGTAAATGTTTCTGTAGATTCTCCGTTAATCGTATAGACTCCCAATACATGCGCTACAACCAACAAGCAAGCATATACAAAAAGTTTAGTAAAGATCTTTCCAATACCTTTAGAAGAAAAATCTTTCTGCCGTAAATGGAACACCCAACTAACAAGTGTATCTACTACAATTAACACTACAAGGAATTTCAAAAACTCCCAATCTTTGAATATGTATTTTTCTATTAAATCCACAATAGGAGAAAGGGGAATAGCGACAAGCAATGGATAACAGAAGCTACCCAAATAAGCCTTTAAATAATGTACTCTCTGCTTTCTTTCCATCACTCAATAAGGCTTACTCTTTCTTGTCAGTTTTATCGGATTCTGATTTCTTCTTTTGATACTCGGTATCTTTCTTGTAAGGCATACCCACAATTCCCTTTCGGCGATTTTCGGGGGTGTCTTTATAGAAACCCAATTTGTTTTTTACAGGAAGTCCGGTTGCTCCGGCTTTTTCGATTGTTTCTTGATCGGCATCCTTCCACTCAATCTGAGATTCTCTATAATATACAACAGATTTGTTGAAGTTTTCGTCAACCACAACAACACGATTCAGGGACACAAAGTCAATAGCTCCATGTTCCTGCTCAATTGGATCAATGCTTTTTACAACGTCAGAAGCAAAGTTTTTCACCTGTTCCAACGAATAAACCTCCCAGTTGTTCTTTTCTGCAAGGATTAAAAATTCATTTATAGGAAATTCTTGTACACTCATGGACGTAATTGGGTGCTTATACACTTCTTTGCACCAAAAGTATATTTTCACGCTTCATAGGGACATTGTTGAAACCATCAACCCGTAATAATTTCTAAAGAGGTCTCTCCACATGCTTAAATTCCCGGTGCACCACCGGTATCGTTAATAAAATTGATGATTAACATAAACTGGCGCAAAGTTATACTAATCACCTATTTATAATTCAACACATACAAAAGTATAACTTTTTTCCTATAAAAGAACAATCTAAAAAGAAAAACTTGTAAGCGATACTTTCTATGTTGGTGCGGCAACCGTACTCATATCGCTTACAAGTGCCGATCTCCCTCCGCACAGGGATCAAAGGTAACGGCAGAGCCTTTAAAAGTAGGAAGTGAATTTGTCTCGCCACTCTGCCCGCAGGACAATGTTACTTCAAAAGAAGCCTTTCTCACGAGAAACCATTATCTCACGACATCCTATAAGCCGCCATTTGCCCTACTTCGGGACTTATTCGTTAGGAACGATTCTTATAGGGGAGCCGGCATTTCCTGACTCGGTTCGTTTGTCATTAGAGACATTCGATCTAACACTTCCTTAATTTTGGGAAACACCCTAAAGTCATTTCCCATCAACCTCACATAGCCTTCAAAAAGAAGAAGGGAAGCTATCGCGAATCACTTCCCAAACTTCAACTTTTTAAGCTATCTCATCTCGACTGCAAACATACAACTTTTGTATTCAATAATTGCAATTTTTGATGTTAAATATTGTTACAAATTAATGTTTTTCAAATCAAAATAATCTATAAACTTGTCCCATAGCTCTTTATTCTCTTCATCTGGTTTAAAAGTTCCTTTCTGTATTCTTAAAATCAATCCTTTAAAATCTTCAACAGTTCTTTTGGATAAATACCAAGCCAATATCAATTTTGGCGTAAACTCCTTATACTTATTAAAGAACGACCCTTCTTTATATAATATCTCAATAACTTCAAGCAAACGCTTTGTTTGATGTGGATATTTAAATGGATAAGTAAGCATTTCTCTTACATTAGACATAGGGCATAGAATACAGCCTATTCTTTTTTCTCCCTTATCATACAAATCACAATGTTTTATTCCCATTTTATTTAAGAACTCCCAAACATTATCTTCCGTCCAAGAAAGAATAGGAGAAACAATAATCTTGTCTTTTCCACCTACACAAAATACCATTTGTTCCTTGTGTTCATCCCACTGATCAAAAGAAAGATTGTATTTACGCTTACTTGTTCCTATTTCTTCTCTTTTTGCACGTCTAACAGATTCTTCTGCTCTTATACCAACTAAAGTAACTGTACCGCCACCTCCCCTTTCTTTTAAAACATCACAGCAAAATCTATACGTTCTTGAAGGTAATTTCTTTTTCTTTAAGATAAGATCAAAGAAATTCATTTCCGGTACATGTCTTATAACATCCGGGTATTCTCTTTTTACAAAAGAAACTACAGAAGCCGGATCAACGGTAGTCATATTCATGTGAGCTTCAAATTTTACCCCAGCCAACTTTGCTACATGATACAATGCTTGTGAATCTTTACCACCGCTAAAAGCAAGGTAAAAGCCTTTATCATAAAATCTCAAAGCAAATTCTTCACTCTTTCTTAATACAGAAACGGAATATCTAACTTTATTAGACAAATCTTCCGAAAAGCCATATTGTTTTATCTTTTCTTCTATACCATACATATCAAATATCCTTAATATCTATCCCACATGCAGAAGCTATCAGTAGGGATACCTCACGTTCCTTTTCCGACATCTTCCTGATAGAAGCCTTGTATCCTTCCGGGTTGCCGTTATAACTCTCTACGATCGCTTTCTTTTGTTCTTCTGAAACGTTATAGAAAGCCAATACGTTTTTCTTTTCTTCTTCCGTCATGGAAAATTTGTTTTTGATATTAGGTAATTTGTTTGCCATGATTTTACGCAGCTTTATAAAGTTTTCGATAATAATTTCTGACAATAGGTTGTGGTACTCGCTTTCTGTAAGTAAGTGGACGTTTGTCAAATATAAGAGATTTTAAAAAGTCGGCAGTAACTTCCTTCTTTTCCTGTAAATAAGACCTTATTCTACTCGCAAGACTGCATAATCGCTCATATTCTTTGTTACTATCATTCATAAAATTTTCTGCATAGCAATCATACTGTTTTGTTCTACGCTGTGCTGAGACGAGATAACGATAAGTTTCAAGAGGAAAACGCTTTTTTAAAACAGAATCCCCTGCACTTTTCGTGTACATAACAATTTTCTTCATAATAATAGCATTCCATTTACGCATAGGAGGAAGGTTAATTTGAAAATTCCAACAACCTTTTATTTTACGAGACTGTTCTTCTTTTTCTGTACGCTCTCTGTAAAAATCTTTACCAAAATAGAGCTTCAATTTTTTCATACTGTACTTGACTTGCTCAACCGACCACCCCAAATCTTCTGCCATTGATTTTTGTCTTAAATACAAAGATGGTTTCCACTTAATAGAAGGATTTTCTTTTTTTGCTACTTCCCAATTATGATAAAAAATCCGTCTATTGTTTTCCAAATATATCAAAAGAGTTCTTTCTTTCAAACCAAGTCTTAACTCACTATTCTTAAAATTTTGAGTGTATTTAAATGCTTTGATAGGGCGTAAAAGACATGCTGGTATATTAAACATATCTTCATAAATAACCCTATTTTCTATTTCAAAATGGTAGGTTTTTATTGTTTTGCTGGGTTTCCAAGGGAAATAAGAGTCTTTTTTAATAATTTTCCTTGAAACTATTTTGATTTGAGGTGTATTATCTTCCAATATCTTTAAAGCAACTTTACGAGAAACATTTCCAAAAGTTTCTCTCAAAAAGTCTATAATATCTTCTTTAGAGGAGAAAGAAAGTTTTTCAAGACTGCCATGTTTTCTTTGTTTCCACATTTTTTCTTTTGCTTCGGATATTTCTTCTTCCATAAAACCTTGTTGTACAAGTTCTACTTCTTTCTTCAAAATATCCAATTTAATAGAGGATTTTCTTTTACGGAAGGCTGCTTGTTCTAAGTCAGACCTTAATAAGTAATTTGTTGTATAACGACTATTCATACGAAAAAAAAGGACTTTTGATAAATATTGAATTATTATTATATGTTGTCTCACACCGCAAAGATAATAACAAAAAAAGCGACAAACAAACTTTTACATAAAAAAAAAGGAATGTTTCCCAACATTCCTTCATTCATTTAAAAGTTTTTTTTTGTATGAACCTTGTCTTACGCTCTTTATTAGAGCGTAAACTACATCAAAACGTAGATTACGCCACAAAAGTACAAATAAAAACTGACAAAAGCAAGAAACAGCGCGGAAAATGTACCACAAGGCGCACCGCCACAGCATCCGTCTCTCGCGCGCCCGTAGGGTCTCCTCCCCACCCTCCATCCCTAAGTCTTGTTTTTCTAATTTTCCTTTCACGTACACATGCGTGTATTTTTCCTCTTTTTCTTTAATAGGAGTATTCCTATTTTACCTTTCCCTTATTCATCTTTTCTTTCTTAATAGGAAATACTTCTACCAAAAATATTTGGGAAGTGAATCGGAAAAATCCGAAAGAATGAGGGAATACTCCTATTCCCGAATTTTCGATTTTTCCTTCAATCATTGATATACTTTATGTATATCGTAATGATATGTATATACGATAGTATATATATATTCCTGTAGGGAAAAAGGGAAAATTTATTTTCCAATGACCGAACAAAGTGAGGGAATGCCATTTTCCCTACAAAGCCGCCCCGAAGGGGTAGGCAGCATGATGGAAAGGGTTGTTAAAGAAAATGGGTAGCAAATCAAATGACCGCTACCCACCCATCGAATAGTAAAGAATAAATTTGAAGAAACTGTTGAGGCTTTGGTGAAGATTATGATTTTAACACACTATGTCAGCTTTTGAAGATTTGGGTAGGAAGGTATTTCACAATAGTTCCTACCCGTCAGTTTGAAATCTTTTACTTGTTTTTGTCCTGAACATTTTCGTTTTCTACTCTTTTGTCCAAAGGTAGTAAAGATTTCACAAAAGATTCATCGAATTTTATAATTCCTTTTTCTTTTTGTTCTTCTATGTATCGTATCTTTTCTTCATCTGTTACTTCCACAAGACCGGGAAAAGGATTTTGATCCCTGCCATATTCTCTTCTCATTCGTCTGGCAGCACTCCAACTTGGGTTACGTAAAATGCCATCACCTATTCTTAATAGGAATCTCTTTCCTGGAGTGAACCCTACCATCAATAAATCTTCATTTGATCTGTTTTGCTCTTTGGGAATGACTTCTACATCCATACTTCGCAGAAAGAAGTTTGACAAGAACGCTTTCATTACATCTCCATCCCATTCGTAATATAAGTACAAAAGCCTTCTTCTTTTGCTTATAAAATATTTTACTGTCCTTTCCATATTCCTATTTCTTTTTCTGTTTGTTCATGTCGTAATAGTTGGTAAAAATGAGATCAAGCCCAATCGTTCCGTTTTGTTTCAATTCAACTACACTAAATCCACCGTCCCAAAAGAAAGCAACAGTCTTGTAATCTGGTTTGTCTATACCTTCGACCATCCCTTCTTTCTTTAATCCTTTCTTCTCTTTCAGATAATCCAGAATTCCGTCCATAAAGGTTTTCATATCTTTCATATCGTAAATATCGAACTTTGTTTTGAGGCTTATAGAAGGAACTACGCCTAATTTTTCGTCAAAAACCTCATTCACATTTATCTGACAACCGGTATTGAGTTTATATTCTACGGATTTTTCATCAGAATCCAAAGCAATTCTTTCGCCGTAACATTCTTTTGGAATGAGTTTATCGGCTTCTTCAACTAAAAAATCTTTAGAAGAAGCATCCAATATTTTAAATTGGATATCCATGAGTTGATAGGTGTTCAATTCTTTGGGAGTTTCTTGCTCTTTAGAAATTTCTGATTCTTTAGAGGCTTCCTGTTTGCATCCACACATCGAAATAAGTGCAAATAATACACTGATAAATATTACTCTTTTCATGCTATTTTGTTGCTTTTAATGATTTCACGTTTGATGTTGTTGTTTGTGTCCTCGGCCAGAGGAACTGCTATCAGAATTGAGAAAATCCAAAATCCGGTAAACCAAAGTAGGTGTTCGACACAGTTTACCAAATCGATCTTAAATAAGGTCACTACAGCTCCTAAAAGATTGTACAAGGTACAGATGGTCAGGATGGATGCGATAATGGGTTTACCGGTGTAATAAAGCCCAAATCCGCCCCACATACAGGTCATAATAAAAGCCCTAAACGGCTTTTTCTTTCTCGCTTCATAAAGCAATGCTTGTCTTTCCGTCATTTTTGTTTCCATATCTTCTATTAGTTTTTGATTGTATAATTGATCCTCGTGTTTTCTTTTGTGCAAGATTGTGTCCAGAGTGAAGGAATTTCTGTTTCATCTTCTGTCATCATTAAATCTGCTTCAGATTCTTTATCAGCAACGAAAAAAGTTCCACTTTCTGTAAAGGTAAATTCTTCATAATCATCTTTACCGAAAAATACTTTTGCCAAAATAGGATAGTTGTTGTTGCTCGGATTTTCACAAGAAATGATTTCCACTCTCCTACCATTTCTTGTGCAGACGGGTTTGCCTACTTTTGCTTCTTCTAAATTGAAAGGTTTCATGATTGTTATTTTTATTGTTGTTACTTGATTGTGCTGCAAAAGTAATATCGTTTTTGTACAAAATGCAGTCTATGGAGTTAAATTACTTTAAAATGTAACATTTTAGTGTTACACTCTCGTTAATGGAAACAAAAAACTCCCGTCCCTCAATAAAGAAGAACGGGAGAAAACATGAAAGAATTGATTGTCTAAGCAAGCGATTGGATCAACTTCAAGTAACATGACAAAGTTAGGAATTTGACGGGTGATTCCAACGAATTTTCGTCAAATTCATAGTCATTCAGCCATTTTTCCAATGCTTTTATGTCAATATATTGCCATTTTTCCTGTTTTAGACACTCTGCAAGTGCAGGAAAAGCATATTCTTTATCCTCATTAAACTTTTTGCACACTCTTTTGAGATAATTTTTCCTACCGGCATACCAAACATCACCCGCAGATGACATACAGTAATAGGAATTGTCCTTTCTTTTTACTCCAAACCGTGTCACGATAGGGAAATACACCCTATCAGCAAGGAAAATGAAAGGAATGTACCAGACACCATACAAAAAGGTCATAAATCCGTTCAATTTCGCTTCCGGTACAAACTTTTTGAGGGTTTTTCTGAATCCGTAAGCAAAATACCAATTGTTCGCACCTCTTTTTACCTTTACAGTGTATTTCAAATGATTGTTCCTATCCTCTACTCTGTCCCAAGGTTTCAGCTTTTCTGTATTCATGGATGGAAGGTAAGTCCAAAAATGCTTTAGCGCACTGAAATAGGGATTGTAAATGGTGTGTCCATGATCGGAAACATAGGAAAGAATATCATGCAGTATTTCTTTTGCCAGATTTCCTATTTCTTGTCCTTTAAAAACGTCTATTAAAAGAGAAAGAGAGGGCAACAAGTTCCAAATCTGATCTTGTGATACGAAAGGGGAAAAGCATGGATCTTCGTTTTCAAGTTCAATCCCATTGGAATAACCGCTTTCTATTTTTATGGCATCAAAAAGACCACAGGAAGAGGATGAAATATCGTCTCGAAGGAAAAACCCTTTTTCTCGTACAAAATACACTTTTGGATTCTTCATCTTTTCATCCTCGTAGGCACTCGTTGACAACCTCTGGAGGGATTTCAAGCACCAGAGTATTTTGTTGTTGCAAGTCTTGTCTCCCAGTAACGATTCCATCAAAAGGTAGTGAAGGTATTCCGCCATGTTGATAGTTCCATCACCCCAATATAGGATTTTTAGTCCTGTGTTCGGATTTTTCACTCTTTTGCTGGCAGGGATATTCGTTCCTCTGCAAGTAGTTTCTTCTGTAGCGACAATAAAGTCTTTAAAGAAGATGTCTTTTAGCTTTGAATATTTTTCTTCGATTGTCATAAGCTGTATATATTCAATGTAGGTGATTTATAAAAATGGCGCGGAAGTTCTTGCCCACCGCGCCCAAAACACAAAGTATGAAGAAGATTATGCTGCTTTCTTTTTAGTGAATAATCCAAACAACCATTCAATAAGTCCAGTGTCCCAAAATCCGTTACTGGCTAATCCGGCTCCAAATCCCCATAATAATGCTTGCCACCAATCCAATCCTTCAAACATACCCAAATGGAAACCCCAAGCGAACATACCAAGTCCGATGCCGATTACCCAAGAGATAATTCTTTGAACCCATTCTGACGGTTCTGTTTTGAATAGTTTCTTGATGAACTCCGTTACAACTGTTGTAACACCTACCACACCTGCGAATGTTGCAAAATTAGCCGCATAGTCAACTGTTTCTTCCGGCAACTCTCCTTGTGCAAAAACGCAAGCAATGCAGGAGAACAAAAAAGTCAATGTCAATAAAATTCTGTTCATGATGATATTTATTTTGAGTTAATTAACCGTGTCAAAGATAGAAGAAAAGGTGCACTTTCACAAGCACACCTTTCAATCATTTACTGTTTATCGCCAATGATAAAGTATCAAATCATTCAATTGTTAATTTCTTTTCACTCCCAACTTAGCTCTATAAGCCTGTCGAAGATTTTCTACTACGATTTCCAAAGCATTTACATTCATGCTTTCGATGATTTTCACTCCCGGCACGTTTGTTCTCCAGATAGCGTTTCCGTTATCATCAATAGTCTGTTCTATTGCTGCGTCTGGGTAAATTTTTTGTAGTTTTGTTTTAGCTGCTTCCAGCCTTTCTTGATATGTTGCCATAGCTATACTTTTTGTTTTCAAAAGTAAGTCCTCTCCTATTTAAAAACAAATACTTTAACAAATGTTAATAGTGTTGTAACATTATACTGTTACATATATCTTTGCACCAACATGAAAAAAGATAGGGAAATAGAAAGCAGATTGATTAAGTCGGTAATGATATACCTTACAATAGATGGTTTAGCAAAGGTATGTGTACCCGACAATGAGATAATCATTGTTCCTATCGCAGTCATTCTTGTTAGTGTTATTTTGACACTAAAGGTTTTTGACTGAATTTCGACAAAAATGTAACATTATATTTTGTCATGTAACATTAAAGTGTTACATTTGTGGCAGAATAAAGAAAAACGATTTTAAACTTAATGCAAAAAAATGGATTAAAAATTAAAGAGATCATGCAAGAAAAAGGTATTTCCGTAGCCCAGGTGTCAGAAAAATTGGGAGTAACAAGGCAATCTCTTTATAGGTGTCTGAACGGAAATCCTACCATGAACCGGTTAAAGGAAATAGCTGATATTCTTGATGTTTCTCCAAAAGACTTGTTCAACGATGAGAAGAAGGATTGATTTATTGATAGTAACAAACAATATTAAAAAGAAAAATATGGAAACAAAATTTAAAAAAGGTGACATTGTACGGATCAAAAGTCTTGATTGGTACAACAAACACAAAGGAGAAAATGGATATATAATTGTCGAACGTAATCATCCGTTCACAGAAGAAATGAAAGAATTTTGTGGCAAGTATTTCTGTATTAATGATATATCAGAAAACGGAATTTATTTTAAAGGTATTAGTGATTTTGTTTTTTATGATTGGATGTTGGAGGATCAGGTGTACAAACTTGAAGAAGTAAATCTTTCAAAAGAAGAAGTGGACGTGAATGATCCCAAACTCTTCACAAGGAATCTCTGTCCTTTATGGATAGAAGGTAAAATTATTCTACCTATTTATAAAGTTGCGTCGACAACTGCAAAATTTCAACAGTTTCAGAAAGTTATTGTAAAAGACAAAGAATCAATCAACGATTATTTTACTGTGTGGTTAATTGATTTTTATTCTTATTTTGACATGGAATCCCATAAGCACCGCTGTTTAGGGGGACTGTGGGATCATTGTGTTCCGTATGAAGGAAACGAACACCTTCTTGGCACAAGAGAAGAGATTCATTAATTTTCATATTTTAAGTTTCCCGGCGGAATGTTCCGCACAAGGCTTCTGCCGGGTTTTTATTTTACCACTGTAAATTTTACCGCAATGAGCTATTTTATCTTAATGGGAAGAAGAATCCCAAAACAAGTTGTGACAGGCTTCAAGTTTCAAAATGAAACAGATAATATTCGTCCTTTTCTGTCAATCAGAATAAGAGGAAAGGAGGAAATTATACCCTTTTAAAGATAAAAGGGAAATACTGTCCGTGAAAGTGCATCTGTGTTCTGTCTTCTCCGGATTTGTGAAAATAGGTGACTGGTATGTCAAAATGTCGGAAGTTAAGGAATATAAGCCGGTGACTGTTGAGGATATGAATCCCTACATCTTATTCAAGACATCTAAGTTCGGAAACATAAAAGTTCGTTTTCAGAAAGATGAAGATATGAACGCAGAATTACTGGTATTGGATCAACTTTTCGATGTAGAATAATATAATCATCTCAAAAACAACAAAATATGGAAACGAAAGACAGAACAAAAACAGAAGTCTCTATTGAGTTAAGGGAAGTTCAAAGAGAAATCAGTAAAGCAAGAAGTACAAGAAATTGGGCAAAAATTTCTTTTCTAAATCAAAAAAGAATACGCCTGCAAGAAGAACTGGATTACTTAAAATCCAAAGACAAGTTCTATTACCAAGAACAAAATTTGGAAAAATCACTTGTTTCTTGGGCAGCAAAGACACTCAATCTTTCTCTCAATATGGCAGATTTGTCTGTATATTATCTGGACTTGTATTTGCTTCTTTTCAAGGAAAGAGGATTTGTTCCTACCGATGAATGGAAAGCTAAAGAAAAAGCATTTCATGAAGCTGCAAAAGAGCTTGCAGAATATATGCGGTATTTCTTTAAAGGTAAATCATCTGACGATAATTCGGAAAGTATGTCGGAACTTATGGATTTGATCGAAAGAGATTACTATACGGACAGGGAAAAAGTTTATCACAAACAATATGAAGAAAAGTTATGATAGACTGGAGTAAATTTTTGGGAAGATGCGGGATTGCGTTGTTATTCATATCGCTACCTGCAATTGGTTTTAAACTTTATTTTGGGTTGGAATGATCATTCTTGCTATTGAAATGATTGTCGTAGCTGTTATAGTAGATGAAAATTGTTAAAGTAACTGAACATCATGGACAAATTATATTTTAAAACACGAAAAGAAGAAATTCAATCTAAGATTGATAGTTGTAAGAAAGAAATGAAAGAATTAGAGAATGAATACATAGTCTCTAATCAAAAATTCCCTATTGGGAGTAAAGTTTGTTTGACTATTCCCGCTTATGAACTCCGAGGTCTCGGTATTAATAGAATAAGAATAGTTCCAGAAGAAAAGAAATTTGCTTATGTAACTGGATATGAAATTGTGGCAAATGAAGTTGTTCCTATTCTTATGAAAGCAAAGAAGGATGGAACAATATCTAAATTAAGAGAATATATGTCATTCAGACAAGCAATAATTGAATTAGCAGAATAGATATGAAAAGAAAAGATATAACAAAAGCATCTTCTGTCTTTAAAAAGACAGAGCAAGAACGAATAGGGTACTTCCATAATGATATAAGTCTAAGCAGTGTTGCGGTTGCCTTTAGAGAAGGTGTTAATTGGTTTATAGATTCTGTATGGCATAATAAAACAGTAAAACCTAAAGTTGGTGAGTTTATTGTTTGTGTCCATGAGAAAGGAAAACTGATGGGTATCCTTCAAGAAGATCAAGTTTTTATATCGTCCCGTCCAGGGTGTATTCTGTATTGTTTCAGTGAAACAATACAATGGGCATATTTAAATGATTTGTTAGGTATTATGGAGGATTGAAATTATGACATTTACTAAAACGTGTTTTATACGCAAAAATACCCCAGAGCTTCGCAACAAATTAAAAGAGTTGGGATATGAACCGTCAGAATGGGTATCTGATGATAATGAATTGTGTTTGGCTACAGGAATGGACAAATTCACTACCATTAAAAATGAAACTTTTGATTCTTGTAATCCACATACGACATGGAATTGTGCTGGACGAATAGATTGCAACGACAATGAAGAACTTTTCTTGGCTATTGTCGCAATAAGAAACGATACAGATGTAAATCAATGGTTTATATCTCGACAAGGACTTTTTGCTTTTAACAAACAGAATGAAAATATGTCAGAAGTATCTCCTAATTGGCGTAAAGCTACTGTTGAAGAATTAATTGAATATCTTAAGGAGGATTGAATCATGAAAAAATCAAGTTTTATCAGTCGATCAAATGCAACACCTTAAAAAATTAGGTGTTGATACAAGCGATGCGAGTGCAAATGAATATGAAGTTTCAGAAGACGAAATATATTGTGGGCGTTCAAGAGAGGTAATAACGGTTGATAGTTACCTTACTTGTTATATAAGCAAAAAGAAGGTATTCACTTTGCAAGATACCATTGACATGCTTCCTAACTCTATAGACAATAATGTGCTAACTATTAGGAAACATGTCAATGGTGTAAGTATTTCTTATGAAGATACCTATACCCGGTCTATTCTTAGTATCTTCGAAAAAGAAGATATTATTGAGGCTGCCTATGAAATGTTAGTGTGGTGTGTTAAGAATGGATATGTAAAAACAAATAATAAAAACAAGTCATGAAAAGAGGAATACTGACAGCTATGTTAATGATGTCCGCATTGGGTGCAAATGGAAGTACATATCCATTTAAAACGGGTAGCGGAATGAACCCCAATTACCGGAGTCCAGAGAAAAAGAAACAGGAAAAAGAGTTTTGTATAAAAGGAATAAAAGTAATGGCATATTCCAGAAAAGATGCCATTAAAAGATTAAAACATTTAAAATAAACAGAATAAAAATGGAAAAGAAAATTTTTGTATTCAAGTATGCTTTAACAAAAGGCATTATAGAGGTAGATGCTGAAATAAAGCAAGGTATTTATGGTGAATTTACTAAAGTAAAAAATCAAGGTAATCTTATATATTTAGATAAAGATTATGTCCACACAAAAGAAGAAGCCTTGAAGAAGGCGGAAGACATGAGACTTAAGAAAATCGAATCTTTGAAAAAGCAGATTGTCAAGCTCGAAAAAATGAAATTTTGAAATGAAAGAATTTGATTTAGAAAAAGCGAAAGCCGGACATCCGGTGTGCACAAAAGATGGTAAGGAAGCGAGAATCTTGTGTTTTGATAGAATAGGACTTCATCCTATTGTGGCCTTAGTAAAAGAGGCTGGTGATGAAACTATCTTTTCTTATAACAAGAAAGGAAGATTCAGTAACGATGGAAGTGGATGTATGTGTGATCTTTTCATGAAATCTGCAAAACAAAAGAGATGGATAAACTTGTACAAAGATAAAGATGGACTATTGTTCCCGGGACTTAATCTTTTTGAATCTGAAAAAGAAGCAAAGGATAGGATGGAATCAGGTGAAAAGTCAAGTCGTTTGTATTACAAAACAGTAAAAATAGAATGGGAAGAATAAGGTAAAAAACAAAAGAATGAATATGGAAACGAAGACATGTCCTAAGTGTGGACAAGAAGATGGGTCGGGACAAAACAATCTACATGATATGAATCCCGAAAATTTTTGCAAATGTCCTATACGGTCTATTATGGAACGAGATGGGGTTTGCTATTCTTGTGCGTTTTGGATCAGACTATATGAAGAGAATAAGAATAATCCCAATTGGTTGATTATAGATGGAGAATCATGGATAGCTCACCTGTTTGTTCCCAATACAAACAACAAAACACGAAGATTCATGGGTATGGGAATATGAGTGTGTCAGTAAAAGTAATATAGTTACCTGTGTCTATAGATACTACTCGGAAGTAGGAAGAATCCTGTGATTTGTGATAATATATTCTTACATTTTGGACCGATTTTGGCAATTTATGAGTATCATTTTGTAAACCAAAAATAGGGTTTTGCTATCAAAATTTAATGGTTTCCAGCCCCAATAGGAGTGTTTTTCAAACTGTCACTGTTTTTACAATTAGCTTTACAAATTGTTAGAATAGGTCATTTTGATGTATTGAGCGCAGCGATTCCCTCTCGGAAGGGGTTAAAAGGCGGCTTTAGCCGACCCCCTTCCGAAAAAGAATAGGTATGAACAACCCCCTAAAATTCCCCTATAGAAAAGAAAAATCAAATTTCCGTATATACCCACATCCAAAAATCAACAAAGAAAAAACCTATATGTAGGAAAACAAATGCCCACCCCCCCACATTTCCGGTCAATCTTCTCAATAGGATAGCTATTTTAGGGTTTTATCTCACAACAAAGGCTTTAAATGTCCCTAATAGAAGTATGTTTTTAAATTTTATGTATATAAGGTATTGAAAATCAATAGGATAAATATGTACTTTAATTTGAGGAAGCCCTATATGGACAGTATTTTAAGTTCATTTCTTGGAAATTTCCTATAAGAGCAGCATTTGGAAGTTTTGTCCTGTCTGGAATTTTCCTATAAGGAGTGTGTCTGAAGATTTTATATATATAACTTATTGATTATCAAAGAGATAAATATGAGCACATTCTTTCAAAATCCCTATAAGGGAACTGTTTGGACAAAATCCCTATAAGGGAACTGTTTGGAAGTTTTGTCTTGTGAGGTATTAGACACACAAGCTCAATATGGAGAGTCCTCAAACAGTCCCTAAAGATACCCTACTAAAACAAAATACCCCGGATTACCTGCTTTTCCGCTTATTTCTGGCACTTTCTTTTCAAAATGATACACCAATACCACCCAAAAGGAAATAAAGCCTTAAAAACGATTATTTGAGATTATGGAATTGGATCACAGGAACGGGAAAAGGAGAAGCAAAAAGGATATAGAGGGAGTGCCACCTACTTACATACTCCATGTATAAGGATAAAAGGTATAGGAGTGCTTGTGCCAAAATGAAATTTCTATGTATATAGATATATCTATATACATAGAAAAATGAAATATAAGGATATATCCAGAGCAAAAGAAGATATAAATGCATACGAAGCTATATATGATACTCGTATATACAGGTAATGCCCTATTATATCAAAATAGGGTTATTTGTGTCAAATTTGAAAGGTTTCAGCTTAAAATATCCTTATTTTTATTGTAAAAAGTACAATAAGTTAAACTCTTTTTGCCTATAGGGCGTAATCGAAAAATTAATTCATTTAAAATATTGATTTTTAGCAAGTTATCTATTTTTACTTCAAAAACTCGATTTTTTTAGAGTGATTAAAAATTATACAATAAGTGATTTACTCTATTTTAGTGTCAAAAATGAAAAGTATTGAAGTTTTACAGGTGAAAATAGGTACATTTTGGTATTAGTATAGCTCTCAAAAATGGGTCGTATATGGTGCGTTGCAGCACCATAGAGCCATTTTTAAAAACAATAGATATATAACTCCCGTAAAAAGAAAGGTAATGTATAGAGTATAAAAAAATAGATATAGAAGGTGATCAACAACTATAGGAATAGAAGCGAAAAGTAGACAGCAAACACAATCGCAAACACTCCGAACACCGCTTGAATAGTGGAAAAGGTAGGATAATAGAAGGAATGAAGGGAAGGTGTTTTGTGTAGGGTGATGGCAGGCAGGGCGGGATAATCTCACATACATACATAAAAAGGCACAAACCTAAATACATACATAAAAAGGCACAAACCTA